>ENA-USUG01004492-USUG01004492.1-human-gut-metagenome-genome-assembly--contig:-NODE-4492-length-17196-cov-14.359893_pt1 | contig 17196 bp, 19 predicted proteins | sample MGYA00250059_ERZ773394 | MGnify/ENA primary metagenome ERZ773394 (study PRJEB29103, sample SAMN06111957) | human gut metagenome | biome: human gut; feature: ankylosing spondylitis patient; material... | reverse complement strand
TCCGTTGCCCGTTCTCATGCGAGTTTTCTACAAAGCGTTGATAATCAAATAAGATACTTCAGATTACAACAAATATAACGATAATTGTAACACGAAAGGTCACGGCCGAGTGATAATATTTTTTGATAGAGCCTATCGCGAAACTTGGAACGTAATGATAGCAAAGAAGAGGGGAAATCCTAAAATCCCCTCTTCTGTTTTCCCATAAGCATATTTTTATTTGTGCTTTTTGTTTTTTAGAGGTGTTTCGTGTGTCATTTCTTCAGCTAAATAAGACGGAACATCTTTTTTGTTCTTGCTTTTTTTCGGTTTTTTGTTTCCGGCTGCACCCATGATAAAATCTCCTATAATTTAAGTGTTAAATATTTAAGTGATCGAATGAGTAGAGATCGGTTATTAAAAAATAGCTGGTCCTATTCATTTGATGGAATAGCAAAGGGTGTGCCAGACGGCTTGTCAGTGACACGATAAGACGACTTGTCGGTTTCGCGTGTCGGATTGGCAGTACACGGAAATGGACGGAATGGATAAAAAAGGTCTTTTTTTAGCAGACCTTTTCCTTTATCTTTGCACTCATAAAATAGATTGACATGAAACATAACTGGAAACCGGGAAATATGATTTATCCTTTACCCGCCGTGTTGGTGAGTTGCGGGAGTGAGCCGAGTGAATATAACGTGCTGACGGTGGCATGGGTGGGAACATTGTGTACGAATCCTCCCATGTGTTATATTTCGGTGCGGCCGGAGCGATATTCGTACCCGATTATTCAGAAAAATATGGAGTTCGTGATTAACTTGACCACGAAGGATATGGCATACGCCACGGATTGGTGTGGGGTACGTTCCGGGAAGGATTATAATAAGTTTGAGGAGATGAAACTAACACCGGGAAAGGCAGAGGTGGTGAAGGCCCCGATTGTTGAGGAGTCTCCGGTGTCGATCGAGTGCCGGGTGAAGGAAATTATTCCTTTGGGATCACATCATATGTTTGTTGCAGAGGTGGTGAACGTGCAGGCAGATGATTGTTATTTGGATAAGGATAGCGGTAGGTTTGAGTTGGCGAGTGCTGATCCGTTGGTGTATCTGCATGGTGGGTATTTTGAACTGGGAGAAAAAATTGGTAAATTCGGGTGGTCCGTGGAGAAGAAAAGGAAAAAGAGATAGTAAATAGAATTGCCTCTAACTCGTGTTTCACATAAATCTCTTTCGTTGGTTTCACTGCCACCTCTTTTGAGATATTCCCTTATTTATTCAATTCTTTCTAATAAGGCTTTTTTCTGGGGAGAATCTTTTAACATATTCACGAAATATGATGCATCGCATTTATTCATGAATGTTGGATTCTTTTCATACTCTTCTATAAAATGTGTGGCATGTTCAAGAAGATATTTGCGGCAATCAATATTTATCATGAGACTTTCTTTATAGTCAGCCCATGATAACCCTGTGATTGTATTATCAGTTGTGATTGATGTGATGTCTGTTTGGGATATGCCTTCCAGGTTTAGAGTAATAGAGGGGTAATAGAAATAGGCTCCTGTTGGAATATCTATTTTTATTTTTAGGGTGTGCGCGTCAATTTGTATTTTTTGTATGGTACTGTGTACACGGTAATAATTGTATTCATAATATTCCTCTAGGCTGGTGAACCACATCGAATCGTTCCCGTCTTTACCATATTGATCGTTTAGCCATAAAAAGAATTCGACCCAGTCTGTTCCCGTGCCATGAACTCCCACGCAAACGGCCTCTCGCTCTTTTTCATCCCGTGATAATTGTGATTCAATGAATTTTTTTGTATCTGCAATGCTTGAAAACATTCGGTTTATTACTTGTCCTTGTAAATCATTCTCTACTCGGGAGGGGTATAGTTTCACTGTTTGTGCCTGTGCCGTTATGATTTGAATTGGGCTGTATTTTTGTGCGGCTATAATATAAGCCTTATTCCCGTTGGGTTCAGACAGCATTTTGCAACCTCTTCCAGACAGGTGTAGCAGTATGCTGTCCTGGCTATATTCAAAATGTGTGACGATTGAATCTATATTGCTAATAGCATTTGTGTTAACATCATGAAAAGCAATACTTGTTCCATAATTTATCATTTCCGCGAGATCTTCCCAAATTAATCCGGATTTCATGGAAAAACGATAATTATTTTGTGTAACCTCTGGCGAGACATTGGGAATTACATTCATGAAAGCCCATTCCGGTGCTAGTGTCGTTGTAAAAGAAAATCTTACCTCGTTTCCGGCTCCATCTGTAGAACCTAGTGTTTTTCCAAGGTAGTACACGTCAGGTGGTAAATCTTCGTTTAAATAGTGTCGAGTATTATAATAATAATTCTTACTTATTGGGCGTCCGTTTATTGCAGCCCAAGTGTAACAGTATGCAGCGTGTTTGCAGTCGTCTTGAGTTAGGGTGAATAACCAAGATTTGTTGTATTTCAAATAAGGAATTGAAATATTAGCATGATTGGGGATGGTTGTTTTAGTTTGGATCGTGATTTCTGTCGAAAAATTTTGACTTTCTTTGTGAAATGGATAGAGATACTGGGAAATTTTTAAATTTTCAGGATCCTTTTCTTTATATAGTTTATTGCGCTTTACACACGAGCAGGTTATAAATGATACTAGTAAAAAGAATATTATTTTTTCCATAATGCTGCCCCTTTTTATTTGCTATTGTTTTTTTATTTGATTGAACGTGTTGGTAGGCTAAAGACAACCTAGGAAACTTAATTCCGTTTACCAAGAATTAAATATGGGATATTTAAAGCATTACAAATATGAGAAAAAACGCTCAAACAAACAAATGAATTGTTCCAAAATTGGGTAAATTACAACTAATTTTAATGGAATTGCTTGGCATTGTTTGTTTTTTATAGCTGTTATTGCAACTATGGTTGGTGTGTTCTATTGTTTTCGCAACCTGGTAATCTGTACCCGATCCGGTTTCTTTTTTTGAGGGGCTGATCTTTTACTTGCAATTGAGCCAAGGTTTGATTTATTAATTCGAGTTGAATTCGGGTATCATCGTTAATGTCGTTGTAATCTGCAAACACGTCTTCAAGGTATTCCTTGAGTTCTTTCATCTCTTGTTGAAGGAGCGAGATTCTGTCCGTAGGTGGGGTAAGTACCATTTTTCGAACAGCAACAAATGCACGCATGATTCCCCTATTTATTTCAATAGCGGTCTTAGAATTGAGGACGCTACTAAGCATTGCTACTCCTAGTTCTGTAAAAGCGAAAGGGGGATATTTTATATTGACTCCTCGTCCTTTTTTCAAGGTCGCAAATTGCGTCCTTGAAAGTTCGGTTATTTCTTCTTTTGTGAGCTCAAACATAAAGTCATCACCTTCAAATCTGTCCATATTTCGCCTTACAGCTTCTTTGAGCCGCTTTGTTTCTGTCCCGTACATTTCTGCAAGGTCGAAATCCAACATCACCTTTTGTCCCCGGATCTCGTATATTTTACTTTGAATAACTTGTAAGTTGCCCATGCTTAAATGATTTCTATTTTTCCGTTACACATGAAAATTGATTTATATATCCCGTCAATTATTGCGGAGTGTTGTTTTATCCGGTAGCCTTCATCACTCGTGAAATAGTCTACGAGTTCGGCGTCTAGTTTATAGAATTCTTGTAAGGTCATATATTTTACGATATAAATTTGAACTGAACAATTATGAGTATATTTATTTCTTATAGTTAGCTTGCATTCTTTTTATAGAATGCATAAAACCAGTAAATTTCATCCTCGGAATGAAAAGAATATTGCGAACAGTGTGTCTTCTTTGTTATATATTTTCATTCTCCAACCTTGTCTTGATTTATATGTATCAGCACAAATTAAAGCTTTTTTTATTTATCTCTCTCTATTGGTTTTGAGAGAGAATTTTGTCGGTATAGAAATAGCTTCTGTATTTGCAGAATTATTATTAAAGTTTGAAACAAAGATAACATAAAATAGGGTTTTAGCAGCATAAAATAAATAATAAAAGAAATTCCATAAATATAGTAGATGTGACTAGAAAGAGAGAAACATGGACGTTCCGTGAATTTACAAATCCAGTGAGCCATTGAAAAAGCAAGAGTTCGAGACGAAGATCGTCCTATTGTGCATGAATTAAATCCTTGTATTTATAGCTGTTACTGCAGCTACAGCTGGTGTGTTATTTTCTCTTTCATCAGAATTTGTAGGATTTGCTTTGATGTACCAGTTGAGAAAATCATATTTTCTTATACCTTTGTAGTAGATCTCAAGGTAAAGGCTGATAAATTCATTTTTGATTTTTTTCTGTCTAAACTTGATGGGTTCTTTGATTTTCTTGGAGGCGTTTTGTTATTTGGTTTTACCGAGTGACAAAGTAGTAATTTTTGACAAGAAATAGTGAATTTTATTATTGGTAAATGAATGATATTCAGAGTAAAATAGAAAAACACCCATTGCAACCCTTCCTACCGGCAAATGCTCGATTACTCATGTTGGGAAGTTTTCCACCACCAAGAGCACGTTGGTCGATGGAGTTTTACTACCCGAACTTGCAAAATGATATGTGGAGGATATACGGGTTGTTGTTTTTCGGGGATAAAGATTATTTTTTAGAAAAGGGGAAAAAAGCGTTTAGCCGGGAACGGTTAGTCGCTTTTTTGGAAGAAACGGGGGTAGCCTTGTTTGATACGGCGATGGAAGTGATTCGTCAACGGGGAAATGCTTCCGATCAGTTTTTGGAAATTGTTACTCCCGTGGACTTGGAGGCTGTTCTGGAACGAATCCCTGAATGTAAGGCAATTGTGACCACGGGACAAAAGGCGACAGATACGTTGTTGGCTATGGTGAGGGTGAAGGCGCCTAAGGTGGGTGGTTTCAGTGATTTTGAATACAAGGGGAGGGCTTTACGGTTGTACCGGATGCCTTCGTCTTCACGAGCCTACCCGAAGCCTTTGGGGGAGAAAGCGGCAGAATATCGGATAATGTTTCATGATTTAGGAATGTTGTAAGGAAATGAAGACGGTATTGTTGATAGTGGATATGCAAAACGATTTTTGTCTGCCTTCCGGTTCGCTTTACGTGCCTGGAGCAGAGAAAGACGTGGAGAGGTTAAGTCGGTTGATTAAGAAAAAGACGACGGTTATAGATAAGATTATTCTTACTGCAGATGAACATCACGTGATGGATATTGCTCACCCGTCTTATTGGAGAAACAAGCAGGGTATGCATCCGGCACCTTTTACGACTATTTCGTGGTGGGAGGTGTTGTCGGGTGAGTGGATTCCTTTCGGGGATAAAGATAAGGTCGTTGATTATTTACGCCGATTGATTGAACAAGGGGAGTACAAGCATACGATTTGGCCGGAGCATTGTTTATATGGAAGCGAGGGGGCGGCTATAACACCCGTGTTAATGGAGGCCCTGACGTGTTGGGCTAGAGAGGGAAAATATTACGAGGTGGTAGAGAAAGGATTGAATCCTTCGACTGAATTTTTCGGTGCTTTCCGGGCAAATATTCCTTTGGCGGGTGCTGTCGACACGGAATTTAACGTGAAATTGAAAGATGAGCTTGAGATGTATGATGTGATTTGGTTGGCCGGAGAGGCAAAGAGTCACTGTGTGGCAAACACGTTGAAGCAAATGTTTGATTATCCTGAAATTATTCGACGTTTGGTAATTTTGGAGGATTGTATGAGTAATATTTCGGGTTGCGAGGATTTAGCTATCTCCATTTACGAGAAGGCTGCTTGTATGGGTGCTCGCTTTGTGACATCAGAATCTTTGTTGTATTCATAAAATAGATGCGGATGATTATTCATGATTTTTTAGATAATGATTTGTACAAGTTCACGGTGATGAATGCAATACAAAAAAAGTTTCCGGATTCGGAAGTCGTTTATCGTTTCGTGAACAGGGGAAATACGAGTTTTCCTCCCGGTTTTGCCGATGCTTTAAGAGAAGAGGTGGAGTCTATGGCGGGAGTGGTACTTTCCAAGGAAAACGAAAAATTCATGCGAGCGAAGTGTTATTATTTTGATTCGGTATTTTTTGATCTTTTGAAAGGTTTTCGTTTTAATCCCGCCGAGGTACAGGTGAGTCAGGAGGGGGGAGAGTTGAACGTGGAAATTCGAGGTTTGTGGTACCGAACCGTGTTGTGGGAAGTGCCTTTGATGGCGATGATTTCTGAATTGTACTTTCGGATGACCGGACAAGTGGCCCGTGATTTGGAACGAAATGCCACGGAGAAAGCAAAAGCTTTTGCGGGTATAAAAGCGGAGATTTCAGAATTCGGTACTCGACGAAGATTTTCTTTTGACGTACAGGATCGGGTGATCGGCATTTTAAAGGAAAATATGAAGGGCTTGTTGAACGGGACGAGTAACGTGTATTTTGCCATGAAATATGATCTGACTCCGATGGGAACTCACCCGCACGAATGGTTCATGTATCATGGAGCACATTTCGGTTACCGGTCGGCGAATGCTTTGGCATTGGAGAATTGGGTAGATGTTTACGATGGTTACTTGGGAATCGCTTTGACAGACACCTATACTTCTGATAATTTTTTCAATAGTTTTGACACGAAGTATGCCAAGTTGTTTGACGGCCTGCGCTGGGATAGTGGCGACCCTTTGGAATTCACGGAGAAAGCATTGAAACATTATCGGAAGCATCGGGTGGACCCGAAGAGTAAGACGATCGTGTATAGTGATGCGTTGGATTTGGACGGGGTAAAGAAGATTAAGACTTTCGTGGACGGACGTTTGCACGATGTATACGGGATTGGAACGTATCTCACGAATGACGTGGGGGTTACACCATTAAATATGGTGATTAAGTTATTTGAATGTCGTCCGAAAGGGAGTGAGGTGTTTTTACCTGCCGTGAAGTTGTCGGATGTCGAGGGGAAACATACAGGCTACCCGGATGAGGTTGATTTATGTTTGAAAATGTTAAGATTGAAATAATAAAAGAATATTTATGTTAGTTACGTACGAGGATATACGAAATGACGAGAGTATAAAGTGTTATATCACGGAGGCGGATAAGGCGTTGTCTGCTTTAGGATACACGGAACATTCATTTCCCCACGTGGTGAAAGCGGCGACAATGGCGGAGATGATTTTATTAACTTTGAATTACCCGAAGCGGACTGCCGAGTTAGCTAAGATTGCCGGGTATATGCACGATATTGGAAATATCGTGAATCGGATTGATCATGCCCAGAGCGGGGCCGTGATGGCTTTCCGGTTGTTGGATCGGATGGGAATGGACCCCGCGGAGATTGCCATGGTCATCAGTGCTATCGGTAATCATGACGAGAGTACGGCTGCTGCCGTGAATCCGATCGCTGCCGCTTTGATTTTAGCCGACAAAACAGACGTGCGGAGAAGTCGGGTGCGTAATCACGACTTCGCAAGTTTTGATATCCATGATCGGGTGAATTATGCCGTGGAGGAATCCAAGATTTATTTTAACGAGGATAATTCGGCTATTATTTTGGATTTGAAAATTGATACATCTATTTCGGCAGTGATGGATTATTTTGAAATATTTTTGGGTCGAATGATGTTGAGCCGGAAGGCTGCCGAATTTTTGAATATTAGTTTTGAACTGGTGATTAATGGTCAAAGGTTGTTATAGATAAAGAGCCCGATTTCCCGGGCTCTTTTTTTATGATTCCAAATTCTCGTAGAAGAATTTCCAAAGCGTGTCGTTCAAGGGTGGGGGAGCGACGATGGTGATCTTTTCTTGTTTCACCGGGTGGGTGAACGTGATGGATCGGGCATGGAGGCTGATTCCACCACCTTCATTGGAACGGGGAAAACCGTATTTCAAGTCCCCTTTGATGGGACATCCTATCTTGGCCAGTTGGCAACGAATCTGGTGATGGCGTCCCGTACAAAGTTTTACTTCCAACAAATAGTAACGTTGGCCGCATCCCAATAATTTATATTCGAGGATGGCTTCTTTTGCTCCACTTTTGGGTTTATTATAAGCGTAGGATTTGTTTTTTTCAGCGTCTCGCACCATGTAGTGGGTTAGTCTGGCATGGTCTTCTTCTGGAAGATTGCCAACAATTGCCCAATATATTTTGGTGATTTCCTGATCATGTTCCTGAAACATTTTGTTCAGCCGTACTAATGCTTTGCTGGTTTTGGCGAACAATACAACTCCGCTTACAGGGCGATCTACCCGGTGAGGAATCCCGAGATAAACATCTCCCGGTTTGTTGTACTTCTCTTTGATGTATGCTTTAACACGCTCGCTGAGAGGTTCGTCTCCCGTTTGGTCTGCCTGCACGATATCGGAATTCTTTTTATTGATGGCGATAATGTGATTGTCTTCGTATAATATCTCCAAATTCTTCATGTTGTGTTAATTTAGAATTTAGAATTTAAAATTTAGAATGAATACTTATTTTCATTTTAAATTCTAAATTCTAAACTTTACATTTTTAATATTGTTCTCTCTCGTTCGGGAAATTACCGCTTTTCACGTCGTTGATATAATTGCCCACGGCCCCCGTTATTTCGGCGTATAGGTTGTGATAACGACGTAAGAAACGGGGCGAAAATTCTTGATTGATACCTAACATATCGTGAATTACAAGAACTTGTCCGTCAACGCTACCCCCGGCACCGATTCCGATGATCGGGATGGTTAGTTCTTTGGCAACCTGCGCTGCCAGTTTTGCCGGAATCTTTTCCAGTACGATGGCGAAACATCCGGCCTCTTCCAAAAGGTGTGCGTCTTCGATCAGTTTTTTAGCTTCCGCGTCTTCTTGGGCGCGTACCACGTACGTGCCGAATTTATGGATGCTTTGCGGTGTCAGTCCGAGATGTCCCATGACCGGGATTCCGGCAGACAGAATACGGGTTACGGATTCAACGACTTCTCGTCCTCCCTCCAGTTTCACCGCGTCGGCACTCGTTTCCTTCATGATACGGATAGCCGAACAAAGAGCTTCTTTGCTATTTCCTTGATAACTACCAAAAGGCAGGTCTACGACAACCAACGCACGATCTACACCTCTCACCACGGATGCCCCGTGATAGATCATCTGATCCAGCGTGATCGGTAGGGTTGTTTCGTTCCCGGCCATCACGTTAGAAGCGGAGTCTCCAACCAGGATCACGTCGATACCGGCGTTGTCAATAATTTGAGCCATGGAGAAATCATAGGCCGTTAACATGCTTATCTTTTCACCCTTGAGTTTCATTTCTGATAACACGTGGGTTGTTACTCTTTTTACTTTTTTTTGAACAGACATAGTGATAATGATTTACGAATCCTTGAGCTGATTATTTGGATTCGGGTTTTTGAAACGTTCCGATAAGGGTTTGTGATCCGGTTACTTTTTGGCCGAGTTTGACATCGATTTCAGTTCCCAATGGCAGGTATAGATCTACCCGAGAACCGAATTTGATGAATCCGGCATGTTCGTCCTGACGGGCTACACCCCCGACCGGAGCGTATGAAACAATACGTTTAGCCATGGCTCCGGCAATTTGTCGCATCACGATTTCTTGTCCGTTGGTAGTCTCGATGGCAATGGTTGTTCTTTCGTTTTCCGTGGAAGACTTGGGCAGGTATGCTGCCATATATCTTCCCGGGTGATATTTGAAAAATTTGATTATTCCGTTAACAGGAAACCAGTTGATGTGAACATTGAAGATGTTCATGAAAATGGAAACCTGTATACATTGTTTTTTCAAGTATTCGGGTTCGAAGGTTTCTTCTATGACCACGATTTTCCCGTCAGCTGGAGCAAGAATTGTATTATCTTTTACAATAATGTGTCTATTGGGGAAACGGAAAAAGTTAACCATCAAGAGATACAAGATGCTACTGACGATTAGTACCGCCCGGAAAACAATGATGTTCGGGATGAAGGCATACACGAGTACATTGATGAAAGCAAAAAGTACAAATGCTTTAAACAATAATATATGACCTGCTTTATGTATCTTCATAGTTATTTCGTTACGTTAGTAAAACAGCGGGCAAAGTTAATACATGAATTCCATATAAACAAAAATAGCAGGAATTGTGAATATAATTGCGTCGAATCTATCCAGTATTCCCCCGTGTCCCGGTAGTATGTTGCCGGAATCTTTGATCTCGATACTGCGTTTGAACAAGGATTCCAGCAAGTCTCCGTATATTCCGAAGATGACCACGATGCACGAAATTATAGCCGTATCCCGAATCGTGTACCCCTCGATGTAAGGAGATACGCATAAACCCACGATAATGGTCATTAGTCCTCCACCGATAGCTCCTTCCCATGATTTTTTAGGTGATATTCTGGGAAAAAGTTTATGTTTCCCAAGCAATGAGCCGGAGAGGTAGGCGAAAGTGTCGTTTACCCATACGAGCAGGAATGGGAAGAAGATAATTTCCGGCATCCATTTCCCCGAGGTCATGTATGGGAGGTAAATCAGCAAGGTAAAAGGTAAACTAATATATAACAAGGCGTAGTAAGAGAACGCTATGTTTTGGAATCCATTCCCTTTTTTTCGATAGAGTTCACAGATGGACATGATGAAGGTCAGCAGGAAAAAATAGAGATAGCCTTCTTTATAATTCATGTAGTTGTGTAGAAAACCCTCGGTGAAAAGGACGCTTCCGCAAAGAATGCAGAAGAACAGGTTCACGTGGATGTTCATGTGTTTCGCCATCCGGCTGAATTCCATCAAGCCAAGAATGTTGATAATAAAGAACAGAATATAAAAACAAATGGGGTGTATGAAAATACACCCTGTTAGTACTACGACAAACAGCAGGCCGCTGATTGCTCGTTTTAAAAAATTACTCACGATCATAATAGTCTTTAATAACTTTCTTGGCTTCTTCCTGATTATCCCGGCTGACCATCACGTTGATGTCGCCGAAGGTTTTGTAAGAAGAATCTTTTTGATTCAAAATTACGGCAGGAAATCCCGCCTCGTCCAGCAAATCTTTCACGATTCCTGCATCGAGTTCTTGCGTTGTTGTGAAAACAGATACCCAATTTTCCATAATCTTCGGTTTTTAGTTTATACTGTTTTTTCTTGTCGGGGAATCCTGCAGTCTTACTGTTACAACTCTTCCGGCTGTTGAGTTTCTTCTTCCTCTGTCCACGGACGTTTCCCGAGAATATTCTCCAAGTCATCACTAAAGATCACTTCCCGTTCAATCAGCAATTCTGCCACTTGACGATGTTGTTCCCTATGATCGTTTAATAGTTGCTTTGCCCGTTCATAAGCGGCAGTAACCATATCTTTTACCTCGGCATCAATCAATTCTGCTGTTTTCTCTGAATAGGGCTTGGTGAAACTGAAATCGCTCTGACCTGTGGAATCATAGTAACTCAACATACCTACTTTGTCGCTCATCCCGTAGATGGATACCATGGCGTAAGCCTGTTTCGTTGCACGTTCCAAGTCATTTTGTGCCCCCGTGGATATTTCCCCGAACACGATTTCCTCGGCAGCTCGCCCACCCAGCACGGAACACATCTGGTCAAGCAATTGGTCTTTCGTGGTAATTTGGCGTTCCTGCGGCAAGTACCAAGCGGCTCCCAAGGCTTTCCCTCGTGGTACGATGGTTACTTTCAATAGTGGATGGGCGTGTTGTAGTAACCACGATACGGTGGCGTGTCCGGCTTCGTGATAAGCAATCGCTTTCTTTTCACTTGGTTTGATGACTTTGCTGCGGTTTTCAAGTCCGCCCACGATACGGTCAATTGAGTCCAGGAAATCCTGTTTTTCCACGGCCGATTTATTTTTTCGGGCTGCAATCAAGGCTGCTTCGTTTGCCACGTTAGCTATATCTGCTCCGGAGAATCCCGGGGTTTGTTTTGCCAAAAAGGCGTAGTCAATGTCTTCGGCGAGTTTCAATGGTTTCAAGTGAACCTTGAAAATCTCTTCCCGGTCTTTTAATTCCGGAAGATCCACGTATATCTGGCGGTCGAAACGTCCGGCACGCAACAAGGCGCTGTCCAAGATGTCAGCCCTGTTCGTGGCTGCCAGTATGATGACTCCCGAGTTTGTTTCGAAACCGTCCATTTCGGTCAACAATTGGTTCAATGTGTTTTCTCGTTCATCATTGGCTCCCATGTTCGGGTTTTTGCCTCTTGCCCGACCGATGGCGTCAATCTCGTCAATAAAGATGATGCAAGGAGCTTTTTCTTTGGCCTGTTTGAACAAGTCTCGTACACGGGAAGCCCCCACTCCGACGAACATTTCCACGAAGTCCGATCCCGACATGGAGAAGAACGGTACGTTAGCCTCTCCTGCCATAGCTTTTGCCATCAAGGTTTTACCGGTTCCCGGAGGCCCTACTAACAAGGCTCCCTTTGGAATTTTTCCTCCTAATTTGGTGTATTTATCCGGGGATTTGAGAAAAGATACGATCTCTTCCACCTCTTGTTTGGCTTCGGCTAATCCGGCAACATCTTTGAACGTAATTTTTATATTGGATTCTTTGTCAAACAATTTTGCTTTGGATTTCCCGACATTAAAAATGCCACCGCCACCACCGCCACCGGCTCCCTTGCTCATGCGTCGCATGAAGAATATCCAGATTCCCACGAAAATAGCGATGGGCAGGAATAGTGTGATGACTTCTCCCCACCAGTTAAAATCGTCTTTATAATCGACAAACACGTTGGATGCCTCTTCCGGGTATTCTTTTTGCGCGTCTTGTAAATTCTTTTCGAATTGCTCCAGTGTTCCGAAAGGCACGTAGTATTGCGGACCTACACTTTTCTGGTTAAATCCTTTTGCCACTAGGTCGCTGTGGGCTTCCACTTTCTCTGGTTTTAAGGTGATTTCGGCTTTACCGCCATTTCTGACGATGTAAATATCTTTTACCTCACCTTTCGCTAAAAGATCTGTTTTGAATTTCTGCCAAGAAATCCGTTCCGGATTCGAGGGCATACTGAAAAATTGAATCCCGATAATGAAAGCGGCGATGATGATAAATGACCAGTAGCCGCCGAATTTCGGGCCTTTATTGTTTTTCCCACCGACAGGGGGAAAGTTGAAACTATCCTTTTTGTTATTTTCTGCCATATTTAATTTTAATTTTCTTCTACATTCGTTATTTCCGCATCAGCCCAAAAATCTTCAAGTTGATAATAATCTCGTTGTTCTTTTTGAAATATATGTACAACCACATTTCCGTAGTCCAATACAACCCACTGGGCTTGTTGTTCTCCTTCCACGTGTAATGGTTTTTCTCCCAATTTTTCGTTGGCTTCGTCGTAGACAGAGTCTGTAAGACTGGTCACGTGTGTGTTGGAAGTTCCATGACATATTACGAAAAAACTACAGAAACAGTTCTCAATTCTTCTTAAATCAATTTTTACAATATCAACAGCTTTATTTTCGTTCAGCGTTTCAATAATTTGTTCCACTAATTTTTCTACTCCACTCATTCTTTCTTTAAAAACTAATTTCTAATTAAAGTACAAATATACATTTTAATATTTAATCCAAACGTGTTTTGCGAGTACACTTCATTGTTTTTTATACAAAAAATGTACCTGTAATTTGCGTTTCCAGTTATTATGACGAATTGGCATAAAATAAGTTTGTTTTTTTGTTTTGATTTCCTTTTCCGCGATAAAAGTATAATATATGTTTTCATCTTGGGTTATATGAAAAGTATTAACGCGATAGAATTACAAATCATTATTACTAGCGGATCACTTCCGGGTATAAAGTTTTCAGTAAGCTTATAAATCCTTGATAAAACGCTATTCCGTATAGCGTTTTAATAGGGTTTTAATAGCGTTCTAATAGCGTTTTACATGGTAGTGATCCGGATGTAGTCATGTATTTATTTTCATTTAGTGTATAAAATCGGGTTTAATGCCGGATTATTTTGCTTTGATTACTTGTTCAGATTTTTTCTAACTCTTTGAGTGGTAACTCTTCTTAGGCGACTTGGGGTTATATCGAATTCTTGTTGCCATGTATTTTTATTCCGGAAAAAAGTTGGAAACATGATAGAATCTGAAATTATTACTATATTTGGAATGGCGGAAATAATTCGGTACGCGAAAGTGCTAGAAGATGTTTTTCTCCATTAATTTGTTGAGTAATACATGTTTGTTTCCTTGTGTTTGGGAAAGGATGGAATGAAAAAGTGAATGATTAAGAGTTAAGAAAATTAAATATTAGTTCAAAAGAGATGGAAAAATATCTTATACCGTTAGTACCGGGACCTGTTGCTGTTCCCCAGGAGATTTTGAAAGTTGCTGCCACGAATTTCGGGTCTGCCGATTTTGAGCCGGAGTATCTGGCGCTGTACAAGGATACGGAAAAATTGTTGCAGAAGATGATGGAAACCCGTAATCGGGTGGTGATTCAGACGGGAGAAGGTATGTTGGTGTTGTGGACGGCCTTGAAAAGCACGTTAAAACCGGGGGATCGGGTGCTGGTGCTTTCTACCGGATTGTTCGGTGAGGGATTTGGCGATATGGCCAAGGCGTTGGGGTGCGAGATTCAGGTGCTGGATTTTGGCTATGATGAAACGATCCATGATTTTGATGCCGTGGAGAAAGCGATCGTGGAGTTCAAGCCCAAAATGATCACGATGGTGCAGAACGAAACTCCTAGTGGGACGACGAATCCGGTGAAAGAAATTGGTGATTTGAAAGTGAAGTACGGTGTACCGTTGCTTTGCGTGGACATCGTTTCCGGTCTGGGTGGAACCCCGATTCACGTGGACGATTGGCACGTGGATTTCGCGTTGGGTGGTTCGCAAAAATGTCTTTCGGCCCCGGCTAATATGTCATTCCTTTCGGTGAGTGAAGAGGCGTGGAAAATTGTGGAGGAGGTGAATTATGCCGGGTATGAGGCATTGTTACCTTTCCGGAATGTAACCGAAACCGGGTACTTCCCGTACACGCCCTACTGGCAGGGAACAGCCCAATTGCATAAGGCTTGCGAGCTGATTTTCGAAGAAGGGTTGGAGAGTTGTATCGCTCGTCACGAGAAGGTGGCTGCCTACTGCCGTGAACGGATTAAGGAGATGGGATTGAAGATCTACCCCGTGGAAGGAGCAGTGTGTTCTCCGACCGTGACTGCGGTTTACGTGCCGGAACATATGACTTGGGAGCGCTTGGATTCGGAATTGAGAGTGCAGGGGATGGTCGTGGGAGGCAATTATGGTAAATTGGCCGGGAAAGTATTCCGGATCGGTCACATGGGCTCTCAAGCGAATATTAACCTGATCAAGGAGGCGATGGATATATTGGAAACGGTGGTTCATGATATTTAAAATTTAAGGAATAAATCGTGGGGGGTGACGGAGAAAGGAAAGATTTACCGAATACCACGGCTACGCTTGTTTAAGGGGCGTTGTCCGTGGTGTTTGTCGGTTGTTATCCTAGTTGTCGTTTTTGCTGTATGTGTTTCGTAAACCCTCCTTTACTCGACATGATGGATGTATGAATTGAGTTTTTGGGCATGGTTGGAAGAACATCAATTACCTTGTTTGTTAAAGGGTGTTTTCGGGATTGAGTGTCCAGGATGCGGTTTCCAGACTGCGGTGTTATTGCTCTTGAAAGGTGAGTTGTGGGAATCCGTGAAAACCTATCCGGGGTTGATTCCCTTGGCCGTGTTCGTGGGGCTTGCCATAGCGCATTTTATGGGAGTAAAAAAAATTGCCCCCGGTGTAATAAAATTTGCAGGTTTTGTTTGCTTGCTAATAATTTTAATTTCATATTTGCTCAAATTAATAATTCATTAAAATTGTGACCATGGAGATAACGGAAATGAAGAAAAAAGATCTTCCTAATGCTACAGCGGTGCTGGTTTTGGGAATTTTGTCTCTGGTGTTTTGCTGGTGTTACGGATTTGTCGGGTTGATACTGGGAATCCTGGCGGTGGCTATTGCTTCCGCTCCTAGGAAAGCTTATTTGGAACACCCGGAGGAGTACACGGAGATTTCCTATAAAAATCTTAGTGCCGGACGAGTTTGTGGTATTATTGGAATCTGTGTGGCGTTGGCTGTTGTTGCTTTCGTGATTTTAGTGGTACTGGGTGTAACGGCGCTAGGCGTCGGTTCGGCATTGATGTTAGGTTAAAATGAAATAACATATGGACTACAGATTTGAAATCAGTTTACCGACTAGTTCGGATTTTAGATGTGAGATTGCTGTTGGCGGAGAACAGACATTTCAACAATTTCACGATAAAATAGTTGAAACGTTGAATTATGACAGTTCTCAAATGGCTTCTTTTTTCACGCTTGATCGGATGGGAAACCGGGTGAAAGAGATTGCATTGATGGATATGACGATGGAGGACGAGGAGAGCGAAACGCTTGTCATGGATAACACGAAGATCAGTGATATCATCAAACCGGGATGTCTTGAATTGGAATATGTGTATGATTTCTTCTCTAACAAATATTTTAAGGTAGAGTATGCCGGGGAATACATTCGTGATTCTTCCGACGTGATGCCTGTTTGTATTGCTTGTGAAGGGAATATTCCAGAACAGTTCTCTTATGAGGATGGACGTGCTGATTGGGAGTTTGACAAGCCGGAAGAGGAGTACGAGGGCGATTACGATGATAGTTTCATGGAAGAGTTCGGCAATGGAGATTATGACGACGAGGATCGTCAGGACCGGGGTGGTGATGACGATTACTATCGTGACGAGCGTTACGAGAGTTTGGATGATTATATAGATAGACTTTAATAATTTTAGATTTTAGGTTTTAAATTTTAGATTGCGGCCGCACAAGGCTTATTTTTTCAATTTAAAATCTAAAATCATTAAATCTAAAATTAATATGGGGACGTTAATCGTATTGCTTGGGCCGACAGGAGTGGGGAAAACAGATTTGAGTATTGAGTTGGCCAAGATGTATGGGACGTCGATTATTTCATGTGATTCCCGACAGATTTACAAGGAAATGTATATAGGAACTGCCGTGCCGGAACGAGAGCAACTGGAGGCAGTTCCTCATTTTTTTATACAAACGGAGTCTGTACAGAATTATTTTAACTGTTGGGAATTTGAGCAACAGGCTCTCGGGAAGATACGGGAGTTGTTAAAGACGAAGAAGGTGGTGATCATGGCGGGTGGTTCCATGATGTATATTGATGCCGTGTGTAAGGGAATTGATGAAATGCCTACGATTGACGAGGAAGTTCGTTTTTCCGTGAAGGAGATGTTTGAACGGGATGGAATCGAGG
>ENA-USUG01004491-USUG01004491.1-human-gut-metagenome-genome-assembly--contig:-NODE-4491-length-17197-cov-4.441998_pt1 | contig 17197 bp, 29 predicted proteins | sample MGYA00250059_ERZ773394 | MGnify/ENA primary metagenome ERZ773394 (study PRJEB29103, sample SAMN06111957) | human gut metagenome | biome: human gut; feature: ankylosing spondylitis patient; material... | reverse complement strand
AGACGCATGGAACGAGGGAAAAGTAGTTGATATTGAAGGTAATAGCCATAAATATCGCTTGTCTTAAACCTGCATCAGTGATTTTTAAGAATCCTAATTGAAGTTTAACTCCTGCAATAGAAAGTACTTCTCCAGGTAGACAGAACATATTAATTACAAATGTGAATAATAGAATCCATCTTAGAGGTTTTAACCCCTTCATCATGTATTTCATTGGGATATCAGATGCTTTAACTACAGCTGCTATTATTCCAAATATAATTATATATGGCCAAAATTGATTTACTACAAATAGTGCAATCATAAATATAATTGCCGCTATTATTTTAGTTCTTGGATCTAACTTATGGATTTTAGAATTTGCTGGATAATATTGACCTATAGTTATATCTTTTAACATTTCTTTCTTCCTCTCATAACTTTTAGTATTTCATCTTTGATTTCTTCTACTGTAAGTACGTCTGGTCGTATATCAAAGCCTTTATTTCTTAATTTAGTTGCTAATTCTAATACTTGAGGCACATCTAAGCCTATTTCTCTTAGTCTAGCAGCATGAGAAGTGAATACCTCTCTAGGTGTTCCCATAAATTCTATTTTTCCATGATTCATAACAATTATTGTTTGTGCAAGTTTTGCCATATCGTCCATACTATGTGATGAAAGTATTATAGTTATATTATTGTCACGATGTAATTTTTTAATCAAATTAAATATTTCATCTCTACCACCTGGATCTAATCCAGCTGTCGGTTCATCTAATATAAGTACTTCCGGATTCATAGCAATTACACCTGCTATAGCTACTCTACGTTTTTGGCCTCCTGATAAATCAAATGGAGATTTATCTTTATATGTTTCATAATCAAGACCTACTGCTTCCATAGATTTTCTTACTCTTTTACTTATTTCTTCTTCATCTAATCCTAAGTTTCCAGGACCGAATGCTATATCTTTTTCTACAGTTTCTTCAAATAATTGATATTCAGGATATTGAAAAACTATCCCTACTCTTTTTCTGATTTCAGTTAAATTTAAATCCTTGTCTGTTATATTAAAACCATTTACTATTATTTCTCCTGAAGATGGTTTTAATAGACCATTTAAATGTTGTATTAATGTTGATTTTCCTGAACCTGTATGTCCTATAAGCCCAACAAAATCATTATCTTTTATTTCAAAAGAAATATCATCAATTGCCTTGCTAGCAAAAGGCATTCCTTCATCATATATGTATGTTAAATTCTTTACTATAACTGACATAATTTATCCACCATCTCATCCACTGTTAATATGTCATCATCTATATCTAGTCCTTCTTCTCTTAAAAGACCAGCTAGTTCTGTCATATAAGGTACATCAAGACCTATTTTCTTTAATAAGTCTACATTTTTAAATACCTCTTTTGGAGTCCCTTCTAATAGTTTTTTACCTTTGTCTACAACAACTACTCTATCGGCTTGGACAGCTTCTTCCATATAGTGAGTTATATGTAAAGTCGTAATATTTTCTTCTTTATTTAGTTTCTTAATTACATTCATTACTTCTTTTCTACCTGATGGGTCTAACATTGCTGTAGCTTCATCAAATATAATACATTTTGGTCTCATAGCTATAATACCAGCTATTGCGACTCTTTGCTTTTGTCCCCCTGATAATAGATGGGGTTGTCTATCTTTTAATTCATAAATACCAACACTTTTTAAAGATTCTTCTACCCTTTGTCTTATTACTTTAGGTTCTATACCTAAGTTTTCTGGACCAAAAGCAACATCTTCTTCAACTATTGTCGCTACTATTTGATTATCTGGGTTTTGGAATACCATTCCGGCAGTTTGTCTTATATCCCAAAGTTTAGCTTCATCTTTTGTGTTCATCCCGTCAATATAGATGTCACCTTCAGTTGGTACTAAAATTGCATTTAAATTTTTAGATAAAGTGGACTTACCTGATCCATTGTGACCTATTATTGCAACAAATTCACCTTGTTTTACTTCTAAATTTAAATTATCTATTGCTCTAAACTTAGAATCTATGCTTACATATTCAAAGGTCATATCCTTTACACTTATTATATTTTCCATATCATATACTCCTTTATAAAGCAGTAGCTTAAAAACTTATACAATTTATTATTATAACATAGTTTAGCCATAAAAATTTAAAAATATAGCTATCATTTTCAAACAATTTCCACATTTATACTTTTTACTGATACAATTTTAAAACTCTACTTATAATATATAAATTAATCCAATATCTATTATTTTATACTATATTGAATTAAGTAAAACCTTTAATATATTTTTGTATAAAAAAATAAAACCCATACTTTTCAATATGGGTTTATCTATATAAAACTATTATTTACTATACTAATTCTATAAAAGCCATTTCAGCAGCGTCGCCTCTTCTTGGTCCTTTTTTGATTATTCTAGTATATCCACCGTTTCTCTCTGCATATTTTGGAGCTATATCAGTGAATAAGTTGTTTACTACAGTCTCATCCATAACGTAAGCTAAAACTTGTCTTCTAGCGTGAAGATCTCCTCTTTTAGCAAGAGTTATCATTTTTTCTGCCATTCTACGAGTTTCTTTTGCTCTAGTTACAGTTGTTTCTATTCTTCCGTTTCTTAGTAAATCAGTTACTAAGTTTCTTAACATAAGGTTTCTGTGAGATGTCTCACGTCCTAATTTACGGTAAGTAGCCATACTATATCCCTCCTTCTTGCCTATTCTTCGCTTGGTTTAAGACCTAGTCCAAGTTCTTCTAACTTTTGGATTACTTCTTCTAAAGATTTCTTCCCTAGATTTCTAACCTTCATCATATCGTCCTCAGATTTATTAGCTAATTCTTCAACTGTGTTTATTCCCGCTCTCTTTAAACAGTTGTAAGATCTAACAGATAAATCTAATTCTTCTATTGTCATTTCTAGAACTTTTTCTTTTTGGTCTTCTTCTTTTTCTACCATTATCTCAACGTTGCTTACATGCTCAGTTAAGTCTATGAATAGATTTAAGTGTTCAACTAGAACTTTAGCTGCTAGAGATATTCCTTCTTGAGGATTTATACTTCCATTAGTCCAAACTTCTAGTATTAATTTATCATAATCTGACTTTTGACCTACTCTAGTATTTTCAACATGGTAGCTTACTTTTTCAACAGGAGTATATATTGAATCTACAGGTAAAACACCTATAGGCATATGCTCTGTCTTATTTTCTTCAGCAGAAACGTATCCTCTACCTTTGTCTACATGTATTTCCATATTAAACTTAGAATTTTCATCTAGCGTAGCTATATGTAAATCTTTGCTTAATACTTCAACGTCAGGAGGACATATTATGTCTGATCCTTTGATAGTGCATGGTCCTTGAGCTTCTATTTTAAGAGTTCTACTACCTTCACCATCTATAGTAGCTGAAAGTTCTTTTAATGCTAATATAATTTCAGTAACATCTTCTTTAACACCTGGTACAGTTGAGAATTCATGAAGAACTCCATCTATTTTTATAGAATTAACTGCAACACCTGGTAAAGATGATAATAATATTCTTCTTAAAGCATTACCTATAGTTATGCCGTATCCTCTTTCTAGAGGTTCTACAACAAACTTTCCATATCTATAGTCTTCGCTAAGTTCTATTATATCTACTTTTGGTTTTTCTATTTCTATCATGGACAAAACCCTCCCTTAAATTTATTAATCCACTGAGGGTAAACAATTTTTCAAAGATAACTTTAAAAGTTATCTTTAAAATATGCTTATTACTTAGAGTAAAGCTCTATTATTAAGTGTTCTGCTATTTCAAGATCTATATCTTCTCTTGCTGGTAAAGCAACAACTTTAGCAGACATTTCTTCTAAGTTAGTTTCTAACCACTTAGGAGCTACCTTTGTGTTAGCTTCTACTAAAGCTTTGAATTTAGCAGAAGATTTTGATCTTTCTTTAACTGTTATAACATCACCTGGTTTAACTGTCATAGAAGCTATATCAGCTTTATGTCCATTTAATAAGAAGTGACCGTGTCCAACTAATTGTCTAGCTTCTTTTCTAGATGAAGCTAATCCCATTCTGTAAACAACATTGTCTAATCTTCTTTCTAATAAACTTAATAAGTTAACCCCTGTCATACCAGCCATTTTGTCAGCACGCTCGTATAAGTTTCTGAATTGAGTTTCTAATACTCCGTATATTCTCTTAACTTTTTGCTTTTCTCTTAATTGTAAACCATAGCCAGAAACTTTCTTTCTTCCTTGTCCATGTTGTCCTGGAGCATAGTTTCTTGTAACTATAGCACATTTATCAGTATAACATCTTTCACCTTTAAGGAATAATTTCATTCCTTCTCTACGGCATTGTCTGCATGATGCACCTGTGTATCTTGCCATGTCTTTACACCTCCTAATTTTCTCGTTATATAATTACACTCTTCTTCTCTTTGGTGGTCTACATCCATTGTGAGGAATTGGAGTTACGTCTTTTATCATTGTTACTTCAAGTCCAGTTGCTTGTAAAGCTCTTATTGCAGCTTCTCTTCCTGAACCTGGTCCTTTTACGAATACTTCAACAGTTTTTAAGCCGTGTTCCATTGCAGCTTTAGCAGCAGTTTCTGCAGCCATTTGAGAAGCAAATGGAGTAGCTTTTCTTGATCCTTTGAATCCTAATTGTCCTGAAGATGCTGCTGATATAGCATTTCCGTGAACATCAGTTAAAGTTATTATTGTGTTGTTGAAAGTTGATTGTATATGAGCTTGACCACGTTCTATGTTTTTACGCTCTCTTCTTCTTACACGTGTAACTTTCTTTTTTGGTTTAGCCATTGTTTTCCCTCCTATCTAATTATTATTTCTTCTTCTTACGAGATACAGTTTTTCTAGGACCTTTTCTAGTTCTAGCGTTAGTCTTAGTTCTTTGTCCTCTTAGTGGAAGACCTTTAGCATGTCTCATACCTCTGTAACATTTTATATCTCTTAATCTCTTTATATTTAAAGCTATCTCTCTTCTTAAGTCACCTTCAACTAAGAAATCATTGTCTATTATCTTTCTTAATTCGTTAACTTGCTCTTCAGATAAGTCTTTTATTCTTACGTTAGGATCTATCTCAGCTTTAGCTAATATTTCGTTAGCAGTTGCTTTCCCTATACCGTATATATAAGTTAAGCCTATTTCCGCTCTTTTTTCTCTAGGTAAATCTACCCCAGCTATTCTTGCCATATTCGCACCTCCTACACTTAATTTTAGTGTTAAAATCTTAATATCATATCAATCTAAATATAGATTTATCTACGATTAAAATCTACCCTTTGTTAACTTCACAGTATTATATTATACTATAAATTTCAACAAATTACTAGTAATAATTTCTTATCCTTGCTTTTGCTTATGCTTTGGATTTTCACAGATAACCATTACTTTACCTTTTCTTTTTATAACTTTGCACTTTTCGCACATTGGTTTTACTGATGGTCTTACTTTCATTGTTAATCCCTCCTTAGACTAATATTTAAATAGTCTACTTCTTACGCCAAGTAATTCTTCCTCTTGTAAGGTCATATGGAGAAAGTTCAACATTCACCTTATCACCTTCTAGAATTCTTATGAAGTTCATTCTTAGCTTTCCAGATATATGACATAATATTTCATGTCCATTCTCTAGTTTTACTTTGAACATAGCGTTAGGTAGAGCTTCTACAACTGTACCTTCTAATTCTATAACATCTTTTTTGGCCATTAACTAACCAAACCTCCATTTCAATAAGTTAAATCATTGACTTAACTTTGATAGCATATTTCCTATTTATCTAGCAACTATAGACTTGATAATATTATAGGTTCATCATTTGTTATTGCTATCGTATGCTCATAATGAGCTGATTTTTTGCCATCTACAGTGACAATAGTCCAACCGTCAGCTAAAGTCTTAACTTGATAACGACCAGCGTTTATCATAGGTTCTATAGCTAAAACCATTCCTTCTTGAAGTCTTGGTCCTTTTCCAGCTGGGCCATAGTTAGGTATTTGAGGGTCTTCGTGAAGATCAACTCCAACTCCATGACCTACTAAATCTCTAACAACTGAGAAACCATGTTTCTCAACGTGTGCTTGTATTGCGTGTGAGATATCAGATAATCTATATCCTAGTTTAGCAAATTTTATGCCTTCATAGAAGCTTTCCTTTGCTACTTCTATTAATTTCCTATCTTCTTCAGATATTACACCTACTCCGTGAGTCTTCGCAGAGTCTGAATGATATCCTTTATAATAGGCTCCTACATCTAAGCTTACAATGTCACCTTCTTTTAAAATTTTATTTCCTGGTATTCCATGTACTACCTCTTCATTTATAGAAGCACATATAGAACCTGGAAAACCACCATATCCTTTAAAAGATGGTGTGGCATTGTATTTTCTTATATTCTCTTCAGCTATTTTATCTAACTCTAAAGTAGATATTCCCGGAATTATAGCTGACTTTAAGATCTCATGAGTTTCAGCAACTATTTTACCTGCTTCCCTCATGATTTCAATTTCTTTTTGTGATTTTATAATAATCATTATTTCTCACATCCTAGAGCATTAACTATGTCTTCAAATACTTTCTCTATAGATTGTTGACCATTTATGTTAGCTATTATACCTTGAGAACTATAATAGTCTACTAATGGTTTTGTTTCATCTAAGTACACTTGTATTCTTTTTGATACAGTCTCTTCATTATCATCTGCTCTTTGGTAAAGTTCTCCTTGGCATACATCACATACGCCATTCTCTTTAGAAGGATTAAACTCAACATGATACGTAGCACCGCAAGATTTACATATTCTTCTTCCTACAGCTCTTCCAACTAATATTTCTTTATCAACTTCGATATTAACTACCTTGTCTAAAGCTATATTAGCTTCTTTTAAAAACGCATCTAAATGTTGTGCTTGAGATACATTTCTTGGGAATCCATCTAACATAAATCCATTTTTACAGTCATCTTGAGTTATTCTGTCTGTAACTAAACCTACAGTTAACTCATCTGGAACTAGTAATCCTTGATCCATGTATTCTTTAGCTTTCTTACCAAGATCTGTTCCTTCTTTTATATTCTTTCTGAATATATCTCCTGTTGATATATGAGGTATTTTGTATTTATCTACAATACCAGCTGCTTGTGTACCTTTACCGGCACCAGGAGGTCCAAGTAATATTATTCTCATATTATCATCTCCAATTTATTTTAAGAATCCTTGATAGGTTCTCATAACTAAATTTGATTCTAACTGTCTCTTAAGCTCTAATGCAACTCCAACAACTATTAGTAATGATGTCCCAACTAATGTTATTTGTATCTTCATGAAGAACATAACAATTGCTGATATCATAACTATAACTGATAGGAATAAAGCTCCAGCTAGAGTTAATCTTGATAATATTCTATTTAAATAATCTATAGTAGGTTTTCCTGGTCTTATACCTGGTATAAATCCACCATTATTTTTCATATTATTTGCTATATCTTCAGTATTAAATGATACTGTAGTGTAGAAATAAGAGAAGAATACTATCAACAGAATTTCAAGCGTTCTATATATCCAAACTCCAGGCGCTTGCATAGGGCTTAAATATGTTTGAACAAATTTTTGAGCATCTGCTCCCATGAACATTGCTATAGTTTGAGGGAAAGCTAAAAGTGAACTAGCAAAGATTACCGGAATAACCCCTGATTGATTAACTTTCATTGGTATATGAGAACTTTGTCCTCCATACATTTTTCTTCCAACAACTCTCTTAGCATATTGTACAGGTATTTTTCTAGTAGCTTCTTGTATATATGTAACTGCTGCTATTGTTAAAAGTATTACTACTGCTAACACAACCGCTGCCCATATTTGTACTTTTCCAGATTTTACTAGACTTACAGTTGATATAATATCTTTTGGTATTCCCGAAACAATACCTATGAATATTATAATCGAGCTTCCATTACCTAATCCTTTTTCAGTAATTTTATCTCCTATCCACATTAACAGCATACTTGCTGATACTAATGTTAATATAACTGTAATTATAAAGAATGCACTTTTTGATATTAACGCCCCTTTAACAATACCTAATGTAATAGCTATTGCTTGTATAAACGCTAATACTAGTGCTATATATTTTGTATATTTATTAATCTTTTTCTTACCTTCTTCACCAGACTTTTGAAGTTCTTCCAAACTTTCAAAACCTATAGTTAGAAGTTGTATTATGATAGATGCAGTTATTGCAGGACCTATACCTAAAGCAAATAATGTAAACTGACTGAATGCTCCTCCAGTAAACATATTATATAGGGAAAGAAGACCATTTGAGTCAACCATTCCCTTTATAATATTTGTATTTACTCCAGGAACAGGTATTGTTGCACCTATCCTAAATACTACAATCATCATCAAAGTATATAATATTTTTCTTCTTACATCTTTAAGCTTCCAAGCTTGTTTTATTTGTGACAGCACGTTAACTCACCCCGCCTATAATGGCTAAGAGTTAGCAGATTAGATTAAACTAATTCTGCTTTTCCTCCAGCTTTTTCTATTTTTTCTTGAGCTGAAGCAGTAAACTTAGCAGCTTGAACTGTTATAGCTCTTTCTAAGTTTCCTTCGCCTAAGATCTTAACGCCGTCTTTTTCTATTTTAGATATAGCACCTGTAGATTTTAATAATTCTGCAGTTACTACAGTTCCATTTTCAAATCTGTTTAATAATTCAACATTAACTTCTGTGAATACTTTCTTATTTGGGTTAGAGAAACCTCTCTTAGGAAGTCTTCTAGCAAGTGGCATCTGACCACCTTCGAATCCAACTCTAACTCCACCACCTGAACGAGACCATTGTCCTTTTTGTCCACGTCCTGCAGTTTTACCTTGTCCAGTCGCAGTACCTCTACCTAATCTTCTCTTAGCTTTTACTGCACCTTTAGCAGGTTTTAACTCATGTAACTTCATGGATTGCACCTCCTTATCGTACTTCTGTTATTATTACTCAGCTATTTCAGTTACTTCAACTAAATGCTTAACTTTTGTTATCATCCCTCTTATTTGGGCATTATCTTCTTTAACAACTACTTGTTCTCTTTTTCTTAATCCTAACGCTTCAACGTTCTTTCTTTGGTTAGGAGTAGTTCCTATTGTACTTCTAACTAATTTTATTTGTAATTTAGCCATCTTTCACTACCTCCTTACCCTAGAAGTTCTTCAACTTTTTTTCCTCTAAGTTTAGCTATTTCTTCAACTGTCTTTAGAGAGTTAAGTCCTTCTATTGTAGCATTTACCATGTTTCTTGGGTTGTTAGATCCTAAAGATTTAGCTCTAACGTCTGTTAATCCAGCTAACTCAAGTACGGCTCTAGCAGGTCCACCAGCTATAACCCCTGTACCTTGCTTAGCAGGCATTATTAATATTTTACCAGCACCGAAGTGTCCGTTAACTTCGTGAGGTATTGTTGTACCAACTCTTGGTACGTGTATAAGATTCTTCTTAGCATCTTCTACAGCTTTCTTTATTGCGTCTGGTACTTCCATTGCTTTACCAGTACCAACACCAACGTGTCCGTTTTCATCTCCAACTACTACTAACGCTGCAAATCTGAAGTTTCTACCACCTTTTACAACTTTAGTAACACGTCTAACTTCAACAACTGTCTCTTTTAAGTCAAGTTGTCTTGCATCTATCGGCTTACGACGTAACATGTGCATTTCCCTCCTTTGTTTCTTTTGTTAATTAGAACTTAAGTCCAGCTTCTCTAGCAGCTTCTGCTAAAACTTGAACTCTACCGTGATATAAGTATCCACCTCTGTCAAATACAACTTCAGTGATTCCTTTTTCTATAGCTCTCTTAGCGATCATTTCTCCGACCATTTTAGCTGCTTCTTTGTTTCCACCGTGGTTAACAGCACCTTTTACTTCTGCATCTAAAGAAGACGCAGCTGTAAGAGTAACTCTGTTAGCATCATCTATTATTTGAGCGTATATATTGTTAGAACTTCTGAATACACATAATCTTGGTCTTTGAGTAGTTCCAGTTATCTTTCTTCTAACTCTTTTGTGTCTTTGAAGTCTGTTAGCATTCTTATCAGCTTTCTTTAACATCAGGCCCACTCCTTTCTAGTGTTTAAGTTTGGTATTATTTCTTACCAGTTTTACCTTCTTTACGTCTTACAACTTCACCAGCGTATCTTATACCTTTACCTTTGTATGGCTCTGGCTTTCTCCAGTCTCTTATCTTAGCAGCGTAGTTTCCTACTAATTGCTTATCGATACCTTTTACTATTAACTCAGTTTGGTTAGGAACTTCAACTGTTAATCCTTCTGGATCTTCCATTTCTACTGGATGAGAGAATCCTAAGTTCATAACTAATTTCTTTCCTTGCTTTTGAGCTCTGTATCCAACACCAACTAATTCTAATTTCTTTTCGAAACCATTAGTAACACCTATAACCATATTATCTATTAAAGTTCTAGTTAATCCGTGTAAAGATCTGTGTTGCTTGTTGTTTGTAGGTCTTTCAACAGTTATAGTATTTTCTTCTTGCTTTATGCTTATAGCAGCATCAAATTTCTTAGTTAATGTACCTTTTGGTCCTTTTACTGTAACTAAGTTTCCTTCAGCTATAGTAACTTCAACTCCTGCAGGTACAGTTATTGGTTTAACTCCTATTCTTGACATAGTCGCACCTCCTTACATTGTTCATTTATATTACCAAACGTAGCAGATTACTTCTCCACCAACATTTTCTTTTCTAGCTTGCTTATCAGTTAATATCCCTTTTGAAGTAGATATTATTGATATACCTAATCCGTTTAATACTCTTGGCACTTCATGCTTGTCAGCATAAACTCTCATACCAGGCTTAGATATTCTCTTAAGTCCTGATATAACTCTTTCGCCAGTTTGTCCGTACTTTAATTGTATTCTTATTATTCCTTGCTTTCCATCTTCTATAACATCGTAACCTCTGATGAAACCTTCTTCTAATAATATTCTAGATAATTCTTTCTTCATATTAGAAGCTGGAACATCAACAGTTTCATGCTTAACAACGTTAGCATTTCTTATACGAGTTAGCATATCCGCTATTGGATCTGTCATTGTCATATTGAAACCCTCCTTCCATTTTGGTCAAGCTTCTACCAGCTTGCTTTTCTTACACCAGGTATTTGACCTTTATAAGCTAATTCTCTGAAGCATATACGGCATATACCGAATTTTCTTAAAACCGAATGTGGTCTACCACATATAGTACATCTAGTGTATTCTCTAGTAGCGTACTTTTGCTTTCTTTGTTGCTTTACAACCATCGCTTTTCTAGCCACTGGAATCCCTCCTTCATAATTAACTTAGAAAATGTCCTTTTCTAAGCTTACTTAGAAAACGGCATTCCTAATAATTTTAATAATTCACGTGCTTCTTCGTCAGTCTTTGCAGTCGTAACGAATATTATATCCATCCCTCTTACTTTGTCTACTTTATCGTATTCTATTTCAGGGAATATTAATTGCTCTTTAACACCTAAAGCGTAGTTTCCTCTACCATCAAATGCGTTAGCGTTAACTCCTCTGAAGTCTCTAACTCTTGGTAAAGATACAGAAACTAACTTGTCCATGAAGTAGAACATTTTGTCAGCTCTTAATGTAACTTTCGCTCCTATTGGCATTCCTTCTCTTAATTTGAAGTTAGCAACTGATTTTCTAGCTCTAGTTATAACTGGTTTTTGTCCAGATATTATTTCCATTTCTTCTACAGCTTTTTCTAATCCTTTTGGATTTTCTCTAGCATCGCCTATACCCATGTTTATAACTATCTTGTCTAACTTAGGTATTTCCATAACGTTTTTGTATCCAAATTTCTCCATTAAAGCAGGAGCAACTTCTTTCATGTATTTTTCTTGTAATCTAGAAGCCATTTAAGGTCCCTCCTTTCAAGCTATATTATATTTCTTTTCCGCTCTTAACTGCTATTCTTACTTTTTTTCCATCCTTCATTTCAAATCTAACTCTTGTTCCTTTTCCTGTCTCAGGATCAAGTGGCATTACGTTAGATATGTGTATTGAAGCTTCTTTGTTTACTATTCCACCTTGTGGGTTTATAGCATTTGGCTTTTGGTGCTTAGTTATTACGTTAACTCCTTCAACTACAACTCTGTTAGCTTTAGGCATTACTTTAACAACTGTACCTTTTTTACCTTTATCTTTACCTGCTATAACTACAACAGTATCACCTTTTTTAACACGCATCATGTCCTATTGCACCTCCTTATTATAGTACTTCTGGAGCAAGAGAAACTATTTTCATAAAGTCATTATCTCTTAACTCTCTAGCAACAGGCCCGAATATACGAGTTCCTACTGGAGTTTTGTCGTCTTTTATTATAACAGCTGCGTTTTCATCGAAAGATATATAACTTCCGTCTTTACGTCTTACGCCTTGCTTTGTTCTAACTATAACAGCTTTAACAACTTTACCTTTTTTTACAACTCCACCAGGTGTTGCACTTTTAACAGTAGCAACTATTACGTCGCCTATGTTACCAAATTTTCTTTTACTTCCGCCTAGTACACGTATACATAGTATTTCTTTTGCACCAGAGTTATCAGCAACTCTTAGACGTGTCTCTTGTTGTATCATATCGTAATCCCTCCTTTTCCAAAAAACTACTTAACTTTCTCAACAACTTCAACTAGTCTGAATCTCTTATCTTTTGATAAAGGTCTAGTTTCCATTATCTTTACTCTGTCTCCGATTCTACATACATTTTGTTCATCGTGAGCCTTGAACTTTTTAGTTCTCTTAACTGGCTTATTATATAATGGGTGACGTACGAAATCTTCAACTGCAACAACTATAGTTTTATCCATTTTGTCACTTACAACACGGCCTATTCTTACTTTTCTTCTTCCTCTTTCCATGTTTAAAAGCCTCCTTTCCAAATTAAGCTCTAGTTTCGTTTAACTTTCTTTCAGCAAGGATAGTTTTAACTCTTGCAATATCTTTTTTAACCATTTTTATTCTTGCTGTATTTTCTAATTGACCAGTAGCTAATTGGAATCTTAAGCTAAATAATTCACTTTTGAAGTCATTTAACTTGTTCATTAGCTCTTCGCTTGTTAAACTCTTTAATTCTTTAGCTTGCATCCTATTCACCACCCTTTACTTCTAAATCTTCTCTTTTTACAAACTTACATTTAACTGGAAGTTTATGCATTGCAAGTCTCATAGCTTCTCTAGCTTTATCTTCAGAAACACCTGCTAATTCGAACATAACTCTTCCTGGCTTAACTACTGCTACCCAGTATTCTGGAGAACCTTTACCCGCACCCATACGAGTTTCAGCTGGTTTTCTTGTTACAGGCTTATGAGGGAATATTTTTATCCAAACTTTCCCGCCTCTTTTTATTGATCTTGTCATCGCGATTCTGGCAGCTTCTATTTGGTTAGAAGTTATCCAAGAAGCTTCCATTGCAACTAATCCGAACTCTCCGTAAGTAACTTTGTTACCTTTTTGAGCCTTACCAGCCATGCTTCCTCTATGAACTCTACGACGTTTTACTCTCTTTGGCATTAACATGAGTATTTCCTCCTTCCTCGAACCTTATTTATTAGTTTCCTTTGTTTTCAGTTCTTTGAGGTCTTGATCCTTGAGGTCTTTGTCCTCTGTTGTTTCCTCTATTATCATTACCTCTTCTGTTATTTCTTCTGTTATCTCTTCTATCGTTTCTCTTGTTATCTCTTCTATCGTTTCTTCTTTCTTCTCTTGGGTTTACACCATTCTTAGTTGGTAAAACTTCTCCGTTACATATCCAAACTTTTATACCAGTTTTACCGTAAGTAGTGTTAGCCTCAGCGAAACCATAGTTTATATCAGCTCTTAATGTTTGTAAAGGAACATTTCCTTCGCTGTATCCTTCAGTTCTAGCCATTTCAGCTCCACCTAATCTACCAGAAGCAGATACTTTTATACCTTTAACCCCTGACTTCATAGCTCTTTGTATAGCTTGCTTCATAGCTCTTCTGAATGCAACCCTTCTTTCTATAGCTAACGCTATATTTTCTGCTACTAATTGAGCATCCTTATCAGGGTTTCTTACTTCAACTATGTTAACTATTACAGTTTTCTTAGTCATTTTTTCTAATTCAGCTTTTAATGCGTCTATTCCAGCACCAGCTTTTCCTATAACTACACCTGGCTTAGCAACGTGTAAGTCTAATTTTAATTTGTTAGCTGATCTTTCTATTTCTATCTTAGCAACTCCAGCTGAGTATAATCTTTTCTTTAAGAAATTACGTACATTATGGTCTTCTAATAATAAGTTTCCGAATTCTTTCTTATCAGTTGTGAACCATCTTGAGTCCCAATCTTTTATAACACCGACTCTTAGTCCGTGTGGATTAACCTTTTGACCCATTATTATCCCTCCTATCTATTAATTATTTTCTTTCCTTAAGAACAACCTCTATGTGAGAAGTTCTCTTTCTTATCATTGTTGCTCTACCCATAGCTCTAGGCATGAATCTCTTCATTGTAGGTCCTTGGTTTGCAACTATTGATGCAACGTATAATTTATCAGCATCCATTTCATGATTGTTTTCAGCGTTCGCTTTAGCAGACTTTACAACCTTAGCTATTATTTCAGCCGCTCCTCTTGGAGTGAACTTTAATATTGCTAATGCTTCATCAACATTTTTTCCTCTAACAAGGTCACAGATTTGTCCTGCTTTTCTTGGTGATACACGTACATATTTAGCAGTAGCTTTTGCTTCCATTTGCTATTCCTCCTTCCTTAGTCAGAAATTTATTATTTTCTCTTATTAGATTTTTCGTCGTCCTTGTGTCCTTTGAAAGTTCTTGTAGGAACGAATTCACCTAATTTATGTCCAACCATGTCTTCTGTTATATATACAGGCACATGTCTTCTTCCATCATGAACAGCTATAGTATGTTCTACCATTTGTGGGAATATAGTTGAAGATCTTGACCAAGTCTTTATAACTTCTTTATTTCCGTTAGCGTTCATTTCTTCTATTTTCTTTAAAAGTCTTGCGTGGACAAAAGGTCCTTTTTTAGTTGATCTTGACATTTAATTTCCTCCTTTCCGGGCAAAAAGTAAATCTATTACTTAGTTCTTCTTGATACTATTAACTTATCAGAAGCTTTGTTTTTCTTTCTAGTTTTGTATCCAAGAGCTGGTTTACCCCATGGAGTAACTGGTGAAGGTCTACCTATTGAAGTTCTACCTTCCCCACCACCGTGTGGATGGTCACAAGGGTTCATTACAGATCCTCTAACAGTAGGTCTTATACCCATATGTCTCTTTCTACCAGCTTTACCTATAACAACGTTACCGTGTTCTATGTTACCAACTTGTCCTATAGTAGCTTTACAATCTATAGAAACGAATCTCATTTCTCCTGATGGTAATCTTAATAAAGCTTTCTTTCCTTCTTTAGCCATTAATTGAGCAGAAACCCCAGCAGATCTTACTAATTGAGCTCCTTTTCCTGGCTTTAATTCTATGTTGTGTATTACTGTACCAACTGGCATATCTTTTAACGCCATAGCATTTCCTGGCTTTATGTCAGCTGTTGGTCCTGATAATACTGTAGTTCCAACTTCTAATCCAACTGGAGCTAATATATAAGCTTTTTCACCATCTGCATAGTGTAATAAAGCTATGTTAGCAGTTCTATTTGGATCGTATTCTATAGTTGCAACCTTTGCAGGTATTCCATCTTTATTTCTCTTGAAATCTATTATTCTGTATTTTCTTCTGTTTCCTCCACCTCTGTGACGAACAGTTATTTTACCTTGTGCATTTCTACCAGAGTTTTTCTTTAAAGAAACTAAAAGAGATTTTTCTGGTTGATTACAAGTTATTTCATCAGAAACTAAAACTGTCATTTGTCTTAAGGCAGGAGAAGTTGGTTTAAACTTTTTTATAGCCATCTGTTTTCCCTCCTTCGTTTGTTAGGGGTTAATTACATTCCTTGGAAGAATTCTATTTCTTTGCTATCAGCAGTTAATTTAACTACTGCTTTCTTAAAGCTTGCAGTTCTTCCTTCATGTCTACCCATTCTTTTAACTTTTCCATCGTAGTTTAATGTATTAACTTTTTCTACATTTACTCCGAATATAGCTTCTACAGCTTTCTTTATTTCAGTCTTGTTTGCATCTTTAGCAACAACGAAAGTATATTTCTTGTTAGCCATTTCCATCATACTTTGCTCAGTTACAACTGGCTTTTTTATTATATCATGTGGATTAGTCATTATGCGTACACCTCCTCCACTTTTTTAACAGCGTCTGTTGTTATTATGAATGAATCATACTTTAATATATCGTAAACATTTATAGTGTTAACTGTAGCAGTTGCAACACCTTCTATGTTTTTAGCTGATTTTATTACGTTTTCGTTATTTTCAGCAGTTACTACTAAAGCTTTCTTAGCAGCATTTACGTTCTTTAATATTTGAACGAATTCTTTAGTCTTAGGAGCTTCCATGTTTAAAGCATCTAATACTATCATTTCTCCGTTTTGTACTTTAGAAGTTAAAGCGCTCTTCATAGCTAATCTTCTAACTTTCTTTGGTAATGTGTATCTGTAGCTTCTTGGTTTTGGTGCAAAAGCAACTCCTCCACCTATCCATTGTACAGCTCTTATAGAACCTTGTCTAGCTCTACCTGTTCCTTTTTGTCTCCAAGGTTTTCTTCCGCCACCTCTAACTTCTGCTCTAGTTTTAGCAGATTGAGTACCTTGTCTTTTATTAGCAAGTTGGTTTTTTACAACTTCGTATAATACATGCTCATTCACTTCAACACCGAATACAGCATCTGATAATTCTATTTCACCAACATTTTGTCCTTGTATATTTAATACGTTTAATTTTGGCATTGTGATTCCTCCTTTCTTAGGTTAGTCAATTATTTAGAAGCTTTAACTGCTTCTTTTATTGTTACTACTGAACCTTTAGCTCCTGGTATAGCACCTTTAACTAATATAAAGTTTTTGTCAGCGTCAACTCTTACTACTTCTAAGTTTTGAACTGTAACTTTAACGCTACCCATGTGTCCTGCTAGTTTTTTGTTTTTGAAAACTCTACCTGGGTAAGAACAAGCTCCCATTGAACCTGGTCTTCTGTGGTATCTAGAACCGTGAGTTTCAGGACCTC
>ENA-USUG01004483-USUG01004483.1-human-gut-metagenome-genome-assembly--contig:-NODE-4483-length-17223-cov-13.782165_pt1 | contig 17223 bp, 12 predicted proteins | sample MGYA00250059_ERZ773394 | MGnify/ENA primary metagenome ERZ773394 (study PRJEB29103, sample SAMN06111957) | human gut metagenome | biome: human gut; feature: ankylosing spondylitis patient; material... | reverse complement strand
ACCGAAAGATGATAATCATGTAACATTTCCGAAGGTGCATTCCCCGGACACATACCCTCAAATGCCGCTGCCCGTATCGTCCGGTTGCGCAAAGTCAGCGGTCCGATTGTCAATGGCGTGAATAACTTGGATTCTCGTGTCATATTCTTAATATATAAAAGGAATCACTCGTTTAAGACGACGTCTTTTCACCTCATCCCCGAACATCCCTAAATATTTGTGATAAATTGTATTAGCTCTCGGTACTAAATTAGCAAACGTCCAGATGGCGAAAACGGCCCCGGCAAGCGACCACGTGAGAATGGCAAAACCGACCCATTCAACGATCTCGCCAAAATAATTTGCCGAAGTCACGTAACGAAACATCCCGCCCCGCGGCAAATAATGTCCCGTATCACCGGGACGCCGCAAATGACGAATGATATGATCCGACTGGATATTCGTGTACATCCCGGCAAAGAACAAAAGCGTCCCGATAATAAACTGCGGCGACGTCAACCACCCCGGGGTGTAAAGATCCGACGGGGCAAAATAGAATATCCATCCCCCCTGCATACACGCGTTCAACACGTTAAACGTGATACCCATCAATATGATTCCCAACGGCATCCGTCCCTTCCCTTTCAACAGCAACGGGAAAATAAACGAACGTTGCATATAATGTATCTCGAAAAAAACGAAGAATATCAACGGCACCAGCTCGCATCTCCGTTCCGAAAAATACCAGAAAAGTGCCATAGCAATAAAAACAGGAGCCTCCATCAACACCCACCCGATGCGGTTATCCACCGGTCGCCCCCACTTGGCATCGAAAAACATACCGTAACCCGCTTTCACGAAATACAAGGCAACAAAGACAATAACAGCAATTCCTGTCATCACGGCCAGAAAAATATGAAACGAATCCATCCTACAATTTTATTGATTACACAAGTAGCTAACAAATATCATGCCAATAAACAATAAATGTTAAGAACGATAGAAAAATTCAAATCCGCACGAAAAAACTTTTCATCGTCCCCTATGTTTTTCACATCCGAAAAATCAAATCAATTCAGAAACAGCAAAATCCCAAATAATGTAAAACAAAGTTATCAAATTACTATCCTATTGCCATCAAATTGCCATCAAATTGCGAGCCGCTCCCATTCCGCTCCCATTCTCCTCCCATTCCGCTCCTATTACAAATGCAAAATATTGTAACGAGATAGTAAGTATTTATTATTTGATAGGTACATAATACCTATCAAATAACACGATGCTAGTTACATGTGGCATAACATCCCAATCATCACCGCATTTACAGGCACGAATCATTTCATTTTACCCCGTCACGCGGTCCCGGCAACCCGTCCCGAAAACGAACACTCGCGTGCGTCCCGTCACAGAAAGGTTTGTTCGATGAAGCCCCGCAACGGCATAGCGTGACCCGATTACGAAGCTCATACCTCACGCCCTCCGTGTCATCAACCGGAATCCCACCCCGCACGAACAAAGGACCGCTACAACGCTCCTGCGGATCTTCCAACAACACCAACGAGGGTGCCAGTTCGTTTTCAATAAATTCCCCTTTATCCTTATCCCAAGCCTTCAAACGACCTGCCGGACAATAGTTAGCCTCCCGAATGGCCAACTCCCTGGCCTCCGGGTCATCGGATTCCTCCACGAGATTCCAAACCCTCCCGTAAGCGTCACAAAAACGGGCAAAAGCACAATACTTCTCGTTGTCCGTCAACTCAAGCGTGGGCCCGTCAACCACATCGGCATCTTTCAACAAAGGAATATTATCGGCCGTCAGCGAGGGATCCCAACGCGCGTGCAGGTGCGCCCCGTCGCAATACGGTTTGTTGGCAGAAGCCCCGCAACGGCATAAAGCCGTGGGTTCGTTGCGCGTGTCGTACTCACCCCCATCCCGGTATGACCACGAATGACCCTCTTCATTCTGCACGATAAACTGTTGTTTCAACAGCGGATGGCCGTACACCAGGTAAGGTCCTTTTTTATCGACCACGATGGAATACTTTTTATTGATTTCGGGTGTTCCCGGTTCTATCTCACGTTCTTTCATAGGTATATCAGATTAATTATTACGATAGATATACCCGCGAAAGGCCTTTTTTGTTTCTTTCCGGACCCGATATTTTAGAAAAAGTTGCGCCCCGGGAGGCTAAGTGAAATAAGTAGTTGCGATTTTTCGCGTTTTACTTCTTTATCCGGGTAAAGAAATAATGTTCCTCGTCCGAGAGATCAGCGTTAAACGCGTACCCGTCCCCATGGAAAGCTTTCAACTCTTCGGGGTCCTCGACACGGTGCATCACGATGTATCTCGTCATCGTGCCCCGCGCGATTTTGGCATACGTGCGAACCGTCTCGTATTTACCCTCCCGCCATTCCTGAAATTCCGGCGTGATCACCCTCACCTCTTTCCTCAACTCGTCCATCTTCAACGCACCTTGAATATCCATACTGGCCAGATTTACCATAACCCCTCCCACTTTACGCACGTCTTCCAATAATGGTGTCGTTAATTTCGGCACCCAGTAATCGTACAGGTTTGCCCCGTCCAACTTCACGGCAAAAGCGATCCGATAAGCCTGTATCAAATCCAACGGACGCACCAAACCATAAAGCGTCGAAATTATTCGCACGCGATTTTGGGCGTACTTCAAGTCCTCCAACGAGAAAGAAGCCGGGTCGATGGCTTTGAACACGCTCCCGTTGTAAGCCAACAGTGCCTGTTTGCGAGGATTCGAAAGCGATCCGAATTTTTGATAACGTTCGTAATTCTCCGCCGCCAGTTTGGGGCTGATTTTCAACATTTTCTCCAACTCGGACGCGGAGAAACGACGCATCTGTTCCGCCAGGTATTCCGCCTCTTCCGCGTACTCCGGGGTGGTGCCCGGGAGTTCTTGTTCCACCACGGACATATCCATGGTTTTGGCCGGTGATAAAATAACTAACATGGTTTATATTATGGCTACAATTTTTTCCATTTGATTCTCAAACTATTCGTCACGACGGATACCGAACTGAAAGCCATCGCGGCCGCCGCGATCATCGGGTTGAGTAAAAACCCGTCGATCCCGTACAATACCCCTGCCGCTAAAGGGATACCGATTATGTTATAAATAAACGCCCAGAACAAATTTTGTCGAATCGCCCGCACCGTCTGACGCGAAAGCGCGATGGCACGGGGAATCACGTTCAAGTCGGAAGTAATCAACGTCACCTTGGCCACATCCATGGCAATATCCGATCCTTTACCCATGGCAATGCTCACGTCGGCCCGTGCCAATGCCTGCGAATCGTTGATCCCGTCTCCCACCATGGCCACCACTTTCCCCTCGTGTTGCAAAGCCTCCACGAAATCAGCCTTCTCTCCGGGCATCACCTCGGCCTTAAAATGACGAATGCCCACCCGGTCTGCCACGGCACGAGCCGTTAAGGCATTATCCCCGGTCAGCATATAAACGTCAATTCCTTTTTCATGTAGTGTCGCTACCGCCTGACGGGAGCTCTCCTTGATCTTGTCGGCAATGGCAATCAAAGCCAGCACCCGGTTCTCCCCGGCAAAAAAGACAACCGTTTTACCGTCTCCTTCCCACCGGACGGCAAGTTTCTCGTTGTCATCGTCTAAAACGAGATGATTTACCTCCAGCAAAGCCCGGTTCCCGACGAGATATGTCTCATCCCCGACTTTTGCCGTCACGCCTTTACCGGTTTGATTTTCGAAGTCCGAAACCGATATTTCGTTCACGGCGCTTCCCTTGAATTTCTGCACCACGGCATCTGCCAACGGATGTTCCGAACGCCGTTCGATCTCCAGCAGGATGGATCGATAACGCTCGTCTTCCGATTCCCCCGTCCAGTGAATATCCGTCACGACAGGTTTTCCCTCCGTGATCGTTCCCGTTTTATCCAGCACGATCGCGTTCACCCGATACATCAACTCCAAGCTCTCGGCATCTTTGATCAGTATGTTATGTTCCGCCCCTTTGCCTATCCCGACCATGATTGCCGTAGGCGTGGCCAATCCCAGCGCGCACGGGCAAGCTATAACCAACACCGTGATGGAGGTCAGCAAAGCATGAGTGAAAGCAAGGTCGCCCCCTGCCAGCATCCACACGATAAACGTGATCACGGCAATCCCCATCACCACCGGGACAAAAATTCCGGCAATACGATCCACCAGTTTCTGCACGGGAGCTTTACTTCCCTGCGCTTCCTGCACCATCCGGATGATATTGGCCAACACGGTTTCTCCTCCCACCTTATCGGCACGGAAACGAAAACTTCCCTTCTCGTTTATCGTCCCGGCATACACGGGTTGTCCCTTCACCTTTTCCACGGGTAGCGACTCCCCGGTAATCATGCTCTCGTCGACAAAAGAAGACCCCTCCGTCACTTCACCATCCACCGGGATTTTCTCCCCCGGTTTCACGACCAGAATATCCCCTACCGCCACTTCACGAATCGGTACCTCCTCCTCACTACCGTCGGCAAGGATTTTAGTCACCGTCTTGGGCTGCAATCCCATCAATTTCTTGATTGCCGTCGAGGTGCTGAACTTGGCTTTTGCCTCCAGCAAGCGTCCCAACAGGATCAAGGCAATAATCACCGCCGCGGCCTCGTAGTACACGTGTGCCTCCAGTCCCCGACTTGTCCAGTATTCCGGCCAAATCGTGTTGAACAGGCTGAATAAAAACGCCACGCCCGTACTGACAGCCACCAACGTATCCATGTTCGCACGCCCGTGTTTCAACTGCATGTAGGCATGGACAAAAAAGCCACGCCCGAAAAGCGCCATCACCGGGATGGTAAAGGCCAGCATAATCCAGTTGCCATAAGGCATGTGCATGAAAAACATACCGATCACGAAGACGGGTATTGCCAAAACAATAGCCCCGATCGTCTTTCGTTTTAACGCGAGAAATTCTTCCCGCTGCAAACGATCCGCCTGATCCGTATCTTCCGTATTTTCCACCACCAGGTCGTAACCGGCAGCCTCCACGGCTTTTTGAAGTTCCACGGGTGTAACTACCCGCGGATTATAATCCACTAAGACGGTTGAAGCAGCAAAATTTACCTTTGCCTCGTAAACTCCCTCTTGAGCACCAAGTGTCGTTTCCACGTTCAAAGCGCAAACGGCACAACTCATGCCCAAAACTTGGAAGGTCTCTTTCGTATGAATTTCTTTTTCTGACATTTTACTTTGTTTGAGTATATGTTTACGGAATACCGTAACGTTGGGTTACAAGTTTACCATGAACAACACTTGAGTTGCATCAAATCTTATACCAGCGATATGTTTTGTTTGGATATTTTCAATGATTACTTTCATACATTGTAAAATGATATATAATTACCCATATTTCAATAGAACATTCTGAATCAACACCAATTTTGCTATATTTGCATATATATTAATTACTAAATAATCAAGTTATGAAAAAAATCAATCGAAACATTTTTAAGCCATTCATGTTTATTTGTTTGGGCTTAATGGCTGTAGTGCTTATGAGTGCAAGAGCGTATGATCCTCCTGGAGCACCAGGGAAACCTGAAATGGTTGACGTCGGGGATGATTGGTGTACAATTAAATTTACTCCACCCGAAACCGACAACGGTTCTCCTATAACCACTTATCTCATTGATCGCAGATATAAAGGAGGAGTTTGGGAACGGTGTGCTGAGAAACTTCTATACAAAATAACGATTAGAGATCTTATTGAAGGCAGTGAAGTTGAATTTCGTGTTAGTGCCGTAAACGCTGGAGGAGAAGGTCCTCATTCTGCTTCCAGTGGATTTATCTTCATCAAAGAATAGTCAATTATTTCAAAAATGTCAAACAATCAAAAAGGGCGTATCTAACAAGTCAGTCTTTTAATGACTACCACCCCTAACCCCTCCTTGCACAGGAGGGGAAACCGCTTGGTAATCAACCCTCCCCCTGTGTAAGGGGGAGTTGGAGGGGGTAGCTTGTTGATAGGAATAAGACTTGTTAGATAGTCCCTTTTTATATCGCAATTTCCGCTCAAACAACCTACTTCACCTTCACCCATTTTACTGCATCCGCCACCACCACTTGAGCGTACTTGTCGTTTCCCCATTTCTCTGTCACCTCAAACGAAGACATACCCCTATCATCCAAAACCACTCGAGATTTCCCTGCAGACAAATCAAATACCCCCAACGACCCCCATCCGGTATCGTCCCTTGTCCTCTCCAGCTCGATTTCTTTGCTTCCCTCCGGGGTGTCAACAGTATAATAATTTTTCATTCCCGGATAATTTGATTCATAGCTACATTCCCAAGCTCCGGCACTAACACGAGATTGATAAACAAAGATCTCGTATTTACCCGTTTCCGGAAGATCTGTTGTCCATATCGCCTTACAATTCCCATTTCCGGCGATCTTGATAAAGGCACTCAGAATCTCCTCTCCGTAAACCCCATCTTGCTTTATAAACGGTCTTCCCCACGACCCCTTCTTGAAATCCGACCCCGTCCTATATTCCTCCTCGTCCTCTTTCGCTAACCGCTCTGCCAACCGCTTCAACTTGCTACCCGCCGAATCGATCAAATGAAACCCCTCGTCCTCGTTATCAACGATAATCTCCCCGGGAGGATAAAACTGATCCCTGTCTAGAATTTCGACACGCTCCCCCGGAAGGTCTCCCTTCCACAAGGGGACTCCATGAGAGCCAAACATAAATCGTTCCGGTACGCTCCTCGCAAAATTGGTGGTTAAGAAAAGATTCATTTCTCTCGGCTGGCAGGCAACAATCCGTTTGTATTCTCCCGGCTTGACCAAGTAGCCTCGCCAATTTTTAATAACCCATTTTCCATTATCATCTGAATAAGATTCAATTACAGAAACCAGGCCATCCACCTTACCCATATTGCCCACCATGAAATCAATCGACTTTATCTCCTTCGTCTGCCGGAATACCAAATCCTTTATCACCAACCGCGGGATCTCGCGTGTCGTGTACCATTCATCCACGAATGGCTGGATGTCCTGACCAAAACGCTCGCGGAATCCCTCCATGAACACATCAAAATCCACTTCCCGGAAACGGGCACTCTCGTAAAACTCCCGCGTGTAAGCACACACCGAATCCCAAGTGGTAATTGTCGTCAGGTAAGCCAGCAACTGATTAACTTTCATGCCAACCAGCTTATCGTATCCCCAAAAATACTCCCCCCGGATTATCCCTTCCAATCCTCCCGGTGCGATACTATCCAACATCGACGGGAACAGTGGCAACTTATCAAGCGTCGGATTTGCCATTTTACCAAACAACATATCTATCCCCGCGTACCTGTCGGAAGCAACGCTCCAGTGAAAATCCGCAAAAAGTCGTTCCACTCCTGCACTGGCAAGAAAAGGAGGAAAATCATGAAATAACATATGTTCCTGCACGCTTTCCTCCCTCAATTTATCAAGAGAAAGATCCCCCGGTTTATCATAACTCTCCCACATCCGTTCCCCGAAAAACACCATTTCCGGTTGCACGTTATTATGAAACGAATAGTCATGCAGGAAAGAAGAAGGAGCCTCCACGATTTTCAGGAATTTGAACGGATAAGCGTTGGGCATATTTTCCTCCACGCGGTCGCGACACTTGCCCACCAACTCCTTCCAGTACTCCCCCGTGTTCGGTTTTGTCGCGATTTTATCCATCCAACCGTCGAATGGTTTCAAGTAAAAATCATTCCCCGGGTAAGTGTAGAACTCCAGCGTGACGGAATCCACAACCACCGACCGCTTCACGTAATCACCCATGCAAAGTGACAATCCGGTTAATGCTTGCAAATTGCGAAACATCACCTCGTCGTGCCGCCTTTCCGTCACGCCTTGCGACAACACCATCCGCCCCTTGGGATTCTTCACGCGCAAGGTGTAATCCGTGAAATCCGTCTCTCTTGACGGCTGCAATGCTACCGGGGCCACCGCTGCCGGGTACCATAGCACCTCCGGGATGAGCAACGTGTAATTCCCCGACACGAAGGCCGAACCTTTCCCGAGGCGTTCCACCCACCTTGTTTGCCGCCTAGGAGCGAAATACCTATCATCATCGATATCCACCTGGTAAACATCCTGGTCTATATATCCCCCGTACTTCATTTCCAGCACCACGCTATCCCCGGGAGCCAGCGACCGCTCGACCACCACTACCTGTCGATCCCTCCGGAAAGGAACATCCCCGTCCTCCGATGTCAAATTACTGATTTCCAAACCGGGATTCAGGAACAGGATCAAACGTTCCAACTTTTCCGCCTTTCGATTCACCACCGTCATCCAGCTCTCCGCCGAAAATCTATTGCCCTCGGACTTATACGTGATGTCATGCGTCTCGATTCGCACCTTGGGATACTCCTCGTACCGCGAGAAAGCCTCCCGGTATGCCTTCCGATTCTCCTGTCGTATCCGGAATTTTTCGACATAAGCGTATCCCATCCCCACCGCCAATACCAGCAACACGCCACCCATGACGTGATAGAACGCATGTCGGGACGGCACGTCACACAACCGCCTCGCAAAAGGAACCGCCACGCACAACAATCCCAATCCCAGCAACAAGAACACGCCTCGTTGCAATAAGCACGCTTCGGAATGCACAAACCCCACTATCGAGGAAAAAGACTCCGGTAACAGGCTTCCCCTGAAATCCAGTATTCCATGTAAGGGTTCCACCAAGTAAAGATACGACACGCCAAAAAAAACAGTCAGCACGACCCAGCTTAAGAAAAAATGTCGTAATACCCTGTTCACCAACAGCGATAACCCCGTAACAAACGCTAACGTCGGCAACACATCCCTTACCAAAAAAGAGAAGTACACCCACAGGTTTGTCGGCGAATCCGGAATCACCAAATTAATAAACAGGCAAAATGCCATGAAAACCACGTCTACCACCAAAAAAGGGAGAGCCATTCCCACCAACTCCGCCCAAAACATCCGAGCGTTAGTTAACGGTCGCACGAAAAGCACCTCCCGACTCTCTGCCTTATTCCGCCTCCTTTGAATATCACAAACGAGAAATACGACCACCAATGACTGCAACAAATTCAAAAAATAGACTCCTCTCATCGGAATAGAAGAGGCAAAAACGATCCTAGACCACCACCCCCGATGAATGTCCCACGGGATAAGAAAAACCGACGCATACCCTAGTACTCCCACGACGAAGAGGTAGAATAACCAATTTCGCCTTACTAGTTTACCTTCATAACTTACAACAGTTTGCCATGTTTCCATAAATACACTTTTACAGGTTTATTTTTCAAGTACACATTTTTTCACTCTCCACTAAAATCTCCTCCCTTTTCAAAGATAGGTAAAAAAAATGCTACATTGCAAACATTTGATATATAAGTAGAAATTTAATTGTACAGTATATCTATTGGACCATAACGTTATAAACGTTTTTCCATGATATCATTCGCTAGAAAAGCATTGAATTGACAAACTGATACGTTCTCTCTCTATTTACAAGAATAGCATCAGAATCACCTGTGCCATAATGACTCTCACGAACATCGTCAACGGGTAGACTGTCGCGTAGGCCACCGAAGGCGCATCGCTGTCCACCGTGCTATTCACGTAATTCAACGCCATCGGGTTAGACATGCTCCCGCACAACATTCCGGCCACCGAGCCGAAATCTATTTTCATCCATTTAATGGAGACAATCGCAACAAGGATCACCGGAACCACCGTAATGGCAAATCCCAAACCGACCCACAGCGCACCTTCCGGACGGAAGACAGTTTCGAAGAAATGAGTTCCCGCGTCAAGTCCCAGGCAAGCCAGATACATGGAAAGCCCCAACGCCCGGAGCATCAGGTTGGCACTGATTGTCGTGTAAGTCACCATGTGAATCCGGGGACCGAAAGCCCCCACGAGAATCCCCATCACGATAGGCCCTCCGGCCAAACCTAACTTTACCGGAAAGCTAATGCCCGGAATCGTCAACGGAATCGATCCCAACAACAATCCCATCACCATCCCGATAAAAACGGCCACCAAGTTAGGCTCGTCCAAATCTTTCACGGTATTCCCCACCACGTTCTCCACCTTCGCGATGGCCGATTCCTCCCCGACCACCGTCAATCGATCACCCAATTGCAAGATCAGGTCCGGCGTGGGTAGCAACACGATACCTGCCCGGTAAATGCGGGTTATATTTATCCCATATTGATTTCTCAACCGCAAGGACCCCAATCGTTTCCCGTTAATCTCCGGGCGGGTAATCACGATCCGGTGGGACACCAACTGGCTATCAATAGCATCCCAGTCGATATCTTCCTTATTCCAATCTCTCGAATCCCGCTTCCCAATCAACATGGTCAATGCCTCGACATCTCCTTTAGTCGTGATCATCAGCAAACAGTCTCCTTCTTTTACGATCGTGTCGGAGGCCGGAATAATCACCTTCTCATCCCTCCACAAGCGGGAGACCACGAACCTTTTTGACGATTGCTGAGCAATCTCCTTGATTGTCTTACCGAACACCCCGGGATTGCTCGCGAGAAATCCCATGACCACTGTTTTCTTGTGGCTATTTTCATCACCTTTTTTGAAAAATATACTGGAAGCTAAAAGTTTACGCACAAAAATAATGGCAAAAATCACGCCTACCACCCCCAACGGGTAAGTCACGGCACACCCCAATGCCAAATCCGACGCGGGATCATTCAACTGTTTCAACGTTTGCTGTGCCGCACCCAAAGCGGGCGTATTCGTCACCGCACCATTTAGGATTCCTACCATATCGGGCAAGGATACTCCCGTGGTCCAATGAAATCCCAAGGTCATCACGATTCCCAATAAAACCACCAGCATGGCCAACATATTCAGTTTCAATCCCCCTTTTCCCAAAGAAGAGAAAAAACCGGGTCCCACCTGCACACCCAAGGCATACACGAAAATAATCAGCCCGAAGCTCTCCGCGTAATTCAACATCTGCGGATCGATCGACAAACCGAAATGCCCTGCCATGATACCCACGAAAAACACGAAAGTTACTCCCAACGACACGCCCCATATACTGATTTTCCCTAAAACCAGCCCCACTGCAGAGATCAGTGAAATCACTATTACGGCCTGAATCACTGAATGTTCTGTTAATAAACTAGTCAACCATTCCATAATTTTATCTTTGAGCGCCAAAATTAATTAAAAAAACAGGAATACGTATCGGGAGCTATTTTGTTTTTAATCTCACTTTTCCTAACTTTGCGAACAATCAAAGTCGGATTATGGAACGTGTGCAAGATAATAAACAGTGTAGCCGGGTGTTTGAACAATTATTCAAGCAACACTATCGTACCCTATGTTTCTATGCCATGAGTTTAGTAAACGATTTGGATGCCTCCAAAGACATTGTACACGACGTGTTCCTCAGTTTGTGGAATCACCGGAGCACCATTGATTTCTCCCGTCCCGTGTACCCTTACTTGTTAAGCCTCACCCGCAACCGGGCATTGAATTACCTGGAACATAAAAAGATTCAGAATAACCACGCGCGACAACACCTTGCCGACGACCCGACGTACACGCTATCGGATGATCCCACCCGGGAAGAATTATTGGAACGCATCCTGAGCCGCATCGAACGCCTCCCCGAACGCTGCTCGCAAGTGATGAAACTCAGTTTTATCGAATGTAAAAAATATAAAGAGATTGCCGAAGAGTTAAACATTTCGGTGAATACCGTAAAGACTCACATCACCACAGGCTTGAAAACATTGCGGGATGAATTTCCCACTTCTCTGCTGTTACTTTTACTCGCGAATCAAAACAGACATGCCGACTGATCAGTCATTCTTCCCGTTATGAAATATTCTAAACCTTTCTTTTGCCTTATCGAGTTCCCCCTCATCGACATTTATTCCCGGAATAAAGAATGAAGATTCGAGTCCGAATGGCTTCTTTTTAGCAGACTTATTCCAATTTCCGACAATTTTCCCATTATATAGAATTACCAGATAGAAAATGCCAAAGGAATTAAAAGCTTTCCTGTAATACTCCGGCTCCAAAGCCATCGAACGATCTTTATAACTAATGAGATATTCGTCATACGAAGGCAACAAGTGTAGAACTCGTTTTGTCCGTGCCTTCCTCGCGCACGATTCATGAATTAACCAGTCCGTCTCGCCTATTTTTTCCGTGATCAGTTCCGAATCGATCAACCCGACCGCTTGTTTGGCTTCTGTTATAGACAACCCCGACCACCAGATAAAATCCTGTAAACTAGCAGGGGAATGACTCCTGAAATATTTTATTGCCAATTTTGCCAAAGCCTCTTCCTTGTGCAACTCTTTCATTGGAGGAACCCGTTCATCCAGTAAAGCGTAAGTCCGCTTACTCCCTTTGTCCACGCCATTGCAAACAAGCCCGTCTACTTCGGCTCGCCCTAAAAGATATTTCACTAAATCATCTCCCACGATAACTCCTGCCCGATTCAATTCCTCCCCAATTTCCTGCCGGGTCAAATATCTATTTCCCTCCAAGGCCCTTACGATTACATCATGGCTCCTGATATATAATTCCTCCGATATTCCGTGATTTTTCCAATACGAATCGTACGCCAATTTTACCCGCTTGGCCGATAGTTTCAACATCCATCGAATATCCTCTGCCACCACCAGATGCCAAGTCGGACGCAACACGTGAGTCCTCAATATCTCCCCCTTTTCCAAAGCCATCTCCACTTTCCGAATGTCCGGTTTCTTCAACCGCAAGCCCACGGCCCACTTCGCCATATTATATTCCTGTCCCTGCAAAGCACCCATCCATGCCACAAGTTCCTTGGGATTATCAAAAGCCGGGTTCACCAACTGCTGGCTCCTTAAACGAATATCTGTAATCATATATTTGCATTTTTTAGGACATTCTCGTTCATTTTTTTCAAAGATACAAAGAATGTCCTAAAAAAATAGCAGATCGGGGAATAACCATCATTTGGTCTGTTCGAGTTGATCGTACTCTTCATCCGTAACCGGTTCGAGCCATTCGTTGGAGGTTTTCTCCCCGGGAACCTCGAAGGCCAAATGAGCGAACCAACTGTCAGCGGCTGCCCCGTGCCAATGTTTCACGTTAGCAGGAATATGGATGACCGTACCGGGCAGGATTTCCACGGGAGCCTTACCTTCTTCCTGATACCAACCACGTCCGGCAACACCGATAAGCATTTGCCCACCACCTTTCGTTGCACGATGGATGTGCCAATTATTGCGGCAACGAGGTTCAAACGTAACATTGGAAATCGCAACTTGCTCGCGAGAAACCGGAGCGAGGTAACTATTCCCGATAAAATACTTCGCGTATGCCGTATTCGGCTCGCCGATAGGGAAAATCATTTCACGCTGGAAGGCAGCCTTGGCATCATTACCGGTCGTGTCTTCCGCCCATACTCCCTTGGCCAAATTAAACGCAGCCCACGCCTTCGGCCAACCGGCATAAAAGCCTATATGGGTGATAATCTCGGCAATTTCAGTACGGGTGATTCCGTTCTTTTTTGCCGATTGAAGATGATAAACAAGCGAGTTGTCCGTAATTCCCTGGCTGATAAGGGAAGTAATGGTTACTAAACTACGGTCACGCAGACCCAGTTTGTCGGTTCGACTCCAAACTTCACCAAAAAGGACATCATCATTGAGTTCCGCGAATTTAGGGGCAAACTCTCCAAGTTTATCACGCCCAGCCGTCTGTACGATCTTTTCTTGTGCCATAACATTGAACGTTAAAATACTGAATACTGAAAATAAGAGAAATTTATTCATCATCATTTATTTATTGAATAAAGTTATTGATTTGGTTGGCAGGGTTAAGGGGTGTCTGGTCAGAGAGAGTTAATCTCTTGACCATGTGCAGTGTTCCCTGTTTGTACTTTTGAAAATGTTCCGACGCGATATGTAACTCGTAAGCCTTTTGACTTGCATAGGTTTCGAGAATGGTTACCATGCAGGGATTTTCCTTTTCGCTGACAGCATACATGGTCAATACCCCCGGTTCGGTACGCAGAGAGACTTCGCCTACTTCGGTCGCGTACTTCATATACTCCTCAAGGTACTCCGGATAGACCTCTATTTTTGACAGGCGTACGATACCATCGGCTGCCATCGGTTGTTTGGCACACATACCGGGTTTCTTATCCAGATTCAAACACTTACCGATGACTTCTCCCGTGGCAAGGTAAGAGTAAGTCGGAAATTCAAACAACACGGGTTTTAACCGAGTGTAGTCGAGTTTACCGTTATGATCAAGCACATCGGGAGTTGCATAGGTATTGACCACCGTGCAGATAAAATTATCGAAACCTTCAGTTTCATAAATATCCACCACGTTACATTCCATCGTTAAAGGCGACACATCGATCACAGGCGAACCATTCTCCCCGATATGATAGGCGAAGACACCAGACTTATCAACCGTCTTCCCGCTCACGCTTCCCACGTAATCCGCTTGAGGCAGCATTTCACGACTGACAAGATTAATGGAGAGCTTTTTCAATTCTTTGATTCCCTGATTAGAATAATGCCGTTTACTCATACTCACGAGTATACGATCGTGACCGATAATACCCGTGTGTGCGACAAGAAGCCAATTTACTTTTCCTTCCACCTTTGTTCCAACCACCGTCATCGGCTTCGGATAGAGAGCCAACAGGCTTCCGAGATTTTTCTTTTCTATTTCCATGATATTAGGTTGATTCGCGTTCTCTTTTACTGCCGAGTTGCATGACAACATGACAAGTAATACAAAACTCGATATTATTTTCAAAATGTTTCTCCTATCCATAATTTGTGACCTTTTACTATTAAATTTCTGATGACAAATTTATGACAATAAAACAAATGGGGTTGTATATAATTTACGGATATTCATACCTAAATCCTCGATTCTGTTCGGGGGAATATTTTGAGGGTGGTATTTTTCAAAAAAATATCATTTCCCACTCACCCATTTTTCAACCTCACCTGTGTATATAGTGTAAAAAGATAAAACCAGATGCAAATGGAAGAAAAACTAGATAAAATAGAATTTATACTGGAACACTTTCGAGAGCCGGAACGATTACTGGAAGAGGAGTTCATGAACTGGTTGCAAGAGGAGGGGAATAAACACCTGTTCGAGGAAGTGGTCACAAACCGAATGGCATTCTTAGAGAAAGAATACGGTCAACAAGTGAAACCCGAACAGGAATGGCAAAAATTATGGCAGCAAATACAAAAAGATTTTCATACTCCTACACCGGAAAAGCGGAAAACCACCCGAAGGGTATGGTATTCAGTGGCAGCAGGGGTATGCATGCTGATGGCCCTAGCCGGAGGAATGTTACTGCAACAAGGGAAAGAGAAAAAATCAGTTTCCCCCATGACACCCATTGAACATGTAGGGAAACGAAGCGCTCAATTGATCGTTTCCACGGGAGAAGTTCTTGACTTGTCACAAGAAGAGATTTACCAAAAGGCCGTGGACGGGACGTTGATCACAAACGACACGCTAAAACTGCTTTCTTATCAAAGCGATGCAGGAAAAACAGACTTGACTGAAACTAATGTCCCGGAAAAGATAAACAAAGAAACCACGTATCACACGTTACGTGTTCCCGCCGGAGCTGACTACCAAGTAACACTGGCTGACGGGACAAAAGTATGGCTGAACTGTGAGTCAACTTTACGGTATCCCGTGGAATTCGGGGATGAAAAACGAGAAGTGTACCTGGACGGAGAAGGGTATTTTGAAGTAAACAAAGCCACGGAGTGGCCATTTATCGTCAACACGGAACAAATGCGAGTAAAAGTTACCGGTACAAAGTTTAACGTGAAATCTTACTCTACCGAACTCATCGTGCATACCACTCTCGTCGAAGGCTCTGTATGGGCTTACGCCGATCAGACGCAAGTGCAATTAACCCCGTCCGAACAATTCCGATATGACAAGGAAACCGGGATGACTTCGGTGCAAAAGGTCGACACGGAACTCTACACGGGTTGGATTGAAGGTATGTTCGTATTCCGGAATCAACGCCTGGAAGACGTGATGAACGACCTCGCACGTTGGTATAACATGACCATATTTTATTCCACGGCAGAAGCCAAGGAAATCCGAATCTCCACGAACCTAAACAGATACAAAAATATAGATGATCTACTGGAAATTATCAATGAAAGTGGTAAAGTGGTTGTCGCCCGCAAGGACAATACCATAACCATCCACGCCCGATAATAAAGAAAGGATCGGGGCCTGCGCCAACATTTCCCGATCCTCTGTATTAATTAGTTATAATTAAAACATTTCAAAGGTATGAAAAAAAGATGGAAGAGTAATTTTCCGTTAGGGAGAAAATTACAAAAAATTTTTAGATGTATGAAATTAACCTTTCTACTACTCACGTGCTTTGTCGTTCAGACTTTTGCAGGCCTGAATGCACAAACTGTCACGATTAAAAAACAAAATGCGTCACTGGAAGAAGTGATTTGGGAGTTAAAGCAGCAGACTCGATTCACGTTTATGTACAACAATGAAGATATCGCCCGAATAAAAGGGATCGATTTGAATGAAAAAGAAGTAGACGTGGAGGAGATTTTGCGAAAGTGCTTGCAAAACACCAACTTGGAATATGTTGTGTTAAACAATGCCATTGTCATTAAACTCAAAATGAACACGTCGGACGAAAAAAAGTCTATCACGCTAAAAGGTTGGGTTTACGACAAGAAAAAAGAACCCATTCCGGGAGTGACGGTCAAACTGACCGATATCAACCTAGGAACGGCTACCAACAACAAGGGATGGTTCTCTCTTTCACTCCCGCTAACCAAAGGAACACTGGAATTTTCTTTCGTGGGCTTTAAAACCCAGAAAATAAATTTCACGGAAAGAACAGATACATTACGAATCATTTTGGAAGAAGATGTACAAACACTGGATGAAACCGTGGTTGTCGCCTATGGAACAACCACTCGTCGGAAAGCCACCGGAGCTGTTTCCGTGGTAAAGGCTGAAGAATTCAAGGGTATACCTTCTGCCAACATCGCCAATCTTTTACAAGGTCGTGTAGCCGGGCTGGATATTACGAATCTTTCCGGGGCTCCCGGTGGTGGTGACGTGGCCATTACTGTCAGAGGATACAACTCATTGGATGTAGAAGCCGGACGGAGATTCTCAAATCCGCTATGGGTAATCGATGGAGTACCTTTAAACACGTT
>ENA-USUG01004474-USUG01004474.1-human-gut-metagenome-genome-assembly--contig:-NODE-4474-length-17244-cov-4.694588_pt1 | contig 17244 bp, 14 predicted proteins | sample MGYA00250059_ERZ773394 | MGnify/ENA primary metagenome ERZ773394 (study PRJEB29103, sample SAMN06111957) | human gut metagenome | biome: human gut; feature: ankylosing spondylitis patient; material... | reverse complement strand
GATCTCGATCTGGGAGAGATCGGTGGTCTGCCACGACTGATGGATATGGGCCAGTGTAATGATGCTTATGGTGCGATCCAGGTTGCTGTGGCACTTGCGGATGCATTTGGATGTTCTGTAAATGAGCTTCCGCTCTCCTTCGTTCTCTCCTGGTACGAACAGAAGGCAGTCTGCATCCTGTTAACCCTCCTGCACCTGGGTATCAAAAATATCCGTCTTGGCCCTTCTCTCCCGGCGTTCCTGTCTTCTAATATTCTGAATTTTCTGGTGGAAAATTATGGCATCGCACCTATCACCACACCAGAAGAAGACATTAAAACGCTGATGAACCATAGCAAATAGATTTTTTAAAGTCTCTATATAATCGACAAAGCCGATGCTGAATTCAAAAATCCTGTATCGGCTTTATTGATTACTTCTATTTACTGTATTTTGAGGTCATTAGGTTATTGTTACTTTGTATTTGTGTCTAAGATCTTTTACTGTCCAGTCATTATAATCAACCTTTCCATCATTCAACAATCTTCCAAGCACAATTCCAGGATCTCGATCAATTCTTTCTGCAAATATTCTGATTGCTTGAACATCGAATCTGTTTTCTTCAACGAATTGTTGATACTGAACACCAGGAATCAGCATATCCTCTGCATACCTATCAGCAATCTCTTCCTGTAATCCAGACTCTGAGTCAAAAGAAATGCCATAATCACCATTCATAATATGTCCTATCTCATGGAATAATGTAAACCAGAACGTATCTGAATTTAATCTTCTGTCATTCACCATCAACATAATATTATTGCCAAGTTTTTTGGTAGCACCATTAATTTTTGAGCCAGAAATATTAGGAAGGATAACAAAAATAACCCCCGCTTTTAAAAAGGCTTCTTTTATAAGTGGATAGAATGTATTATGATTTTTTGTTAATGTAAGCGCATAACTTACTGTTTCTTCAAAAAATGCTTTATTGAATTTAGGTGCCGTTGTTTTTAAAGCAATATTAGTTGCTATCTGTACCATGGTGTTAGCTTTAACAATATTAGCATCTGAAAGTTTACCAGTAGCACTTCGAAAACTTACTGCCATATCTCTTTTCTTGAAAACCGTAAGCGTAGCAACATTCAAGAAACTTCTTACCTGCACAATCTGCTCATCGATTTTTCTAGGTAAGTCTGGCAGATTAAAATGTTCTCGAAAATACTTATAATCAAAGAAAGAGAAGATTTCTCTCTCCTGCACAAGTTCCTCTTTTGATTTGAACTCTGCTATCAAAGCATCATAAGCATTTTGCAAATTAAGCCAATATGAAACACTTGTCCCAATCATTCTGGATAATTTCATTGAGATATCAATAGAAAGACTCTGCTCTCCACGAATCAAAAGGCTCAGATTCTTCGGAGTAGTGTCGAGCCTTTTAGCAAAATCTTCTTGTGTCAAACCACTTTCCTCAACTATCTCTTTAATATAATATCCAGGATGAAAAGCCATTTTGTCATCATATTCAATATAATTACCCATAATGCTTGCTCACCTCCGTTATCTCTATGATTCTAACATATGACGATATTTGATCTATATCACATGGGGTAAATGGATTTTTACTTTCATCAAGCGGCTGAAGAATAATACGCCACTGCTCTCGTCTTGATTTAACATCAATTGCAAAATAGCCATCTAAATTTCTCCCCTGCTTATTTGCCAGATTATGAAAATGAAAAGTTGGCTGTACAATAATATCTTTTATAGTATCAGCGTTTTCTAATGCATTTACTCGCGCGAGGAGACATGTGGCTAATACCATATCTCCACCAAATAATTTCTTTGCAGCTTTTACGCTGGTGCATTGAGCCTTGACTTTGTCTGATGCATATTCTAATTCCAAGTCCGCCCTCCTAACATCGCCGCATTCAAATTACCTATCGGGTAATTTATACTATATCATACTACAGTATATTCGTCAATCTTTGCGTTGCTTCGTTTTACAGATAAGAAAAACGTCCTGCCAGCATAGAACACCTTTCAAATCTTTATCCCTATACTTCTCTAACTTTCTCTCTTCTGCGAAATATTTTTCTGCATTTCCTCATTATATTCTACCATTATAAAAGCCCACATTACAGCCGTGAGGATCACCTATTGTCAACCGACTTAGCACTCAACCTGTTTCACGGATTTCAACATATTTCTATGTCTGCAGAAAATTCTCCATTGATGTAAAACCATTTATAAACAAGATCATTAACCATTTCTCTGTTATAGTTCAGACAAAATATAAAACCGTTAAATTGGAGATGTTATCAGCATCTTTTCACTTAACCAACTTTTGTAACGTAACCCTGTTACGGGAAGCCGGGTTTAAGGTTTTCGTAATGCGGGCATATCTCTTACATAATCTCAATAAACGTAGTTGCATTGGACACTTTTATCTGCGTATCCAGTTCCCGAAGTAATGTACTTCTCTTTTCTTCCAGAGCGCTCAGCTTCTTCTGGACTTCCAGGGGATCCACCAGCTCCGTTGTATTTTCTTTCACATATGTATCCACCACTCCCAGCGGCTTTTCGTCCTTTGTCTTGCTGTCTTTTCCAAGAATACTGAGACGCATATTCTCAGCTGTTGACTGCAATTGACCATTTTTGATATCACAAAAACGAATTCTTTCATCATATTCATTTTTAAGCTTACGCTGGAGTTTTCCTTCAAAATCTGCCTCATCCTCATAAACACCCATGCCGCGCAGTCTTCCTCTGAGAGAAATCGCGCCTGCGACTGTGAAAACCCCATAAGATGTGGTAATCTCAGCTTTTGCATTAGAGGCAACAATAGCCGCATCAATCTTCTGGAACCGGTCAATCAGATCCGTGATCTGCTGATAAGCTGCTTGTGCATCCTTTGCAAATTCTTCCTTTCCACATCTTCCAGCATACACCTTTTCCTCATTCGGCTTTATCGTATCTACAAAACTTGCTTTCTCAATCTTGTCAGAAATTTTCTTTACCAGTAAATCTCTCTCATCAAGTGCCTGTGTCACTAACATTTTTTCACTCATAAAAAAACCTCCCTCAAAATCGTTTCTAAAACCATTTTAAGAGAGGATCTGTTCCTTGTCATTGAACTTGTAGTATAATTCTATGCGATTTTCTTTTCTGTAATTTTTTCAAAATAAGAATACAGACGTCTGTCCTGATCGGTCTGGATTTTGATAGAACGCTTTATGACAGGCGTTCTATTACCACAGATCATCTCATCCACTGGCATCTGAAACAATTCACTGAGCGCATAGAGATTGTCAATAGTCGGCAGACTGATTCCATTTAACCAATGATAAATGCTCTGCACACTGCCAAGTTCAAGATACTGCTGCACATCTTTCACGGTAATGCCCTTCGCATCCATGATTCTGCGCAGATTGATTCCGGTTTCTCTTTTGTTGATTAATGGGATCATCATGCACCTCCATCCATAAGATTTGCCTATTCGAATCATCCCCATCCCTGTAAAAAATGGACACCAAATTCTTCGATGCCCTTTTTAATAAATTCTATATTCATTATGTATGATATCTAACATTTCCTTTGGCGTAACAACAAAAGATCTCGCAGGAAAATGCTTAATATTTCCTGTGACAAGATATGCATCTTCATATTCTTTACGTCCTTCCATAACCACTTCGTAAAAAACAACATCTTTGGGATCTGGAATAATTTCTTCAACTGGAACCGTATCTACAAATATCCCCCTATCAATAATTCCATCGATAAAAGCATCTACGGTTCTTTGATTAAACTTAAATTTAGGTCGTGCCAGCACTTCCCTATACTCTGCAACTATTTCATCACTTAATAATGGAATCAAAGCTCCCAAAAGTGCCTCATTGGCAATCTGTCCAGGAACAGATTGGAATTTCAGCATAGCGGAAACCAATACATTTGTATCTATTACTGCGTAGTAAAGCATTGATCCCCCTTATTTTAATTTTCTAACTGCATTAATTTCAGCATTGATCTCTTCCAGTGTCATCTCTGAAGTTCCATTTTCAACCGCTGCATTACTAAGTTCCTGAAGAGCGCTTACTGCTCTTTCAGCCTTATAATCTTTTTTCGGCAAAGTCATATTAAAAGGAACACCATTAACCATTACTGATCTTTTTAAAAACATTCGCACCGCTGTCGATAAATCTATTCCTAGTGCGTCATACACCGCAGTTGCCTGATTTTTCAATTCATCATCAATTCTAACTTGTACTAATGTTGTTGCCATATCAAGCACCTCCTTCGATTTGTTTGTACTTCAATTATAATACATTGAATGATATTGTCAATCATTTGTCAGAAATATTTTGTTTTCTATAGTATATTCAAGAATTAGATATTCATTCTGGATAGAATCTCTTCAATTCCAAAGTCCCTAAAAAATGTTTTTATTTTCATATATACCGTTAATAAGTAATAATAATCCTCTATAACAATATTTTCTCTATCTATCAGTTTATCTGTTTGCAAATCCATTCTTCTCCTTATATCATCCGAACTCATACAAAATCTGCCTATATGCAAGAACGGTCAATAATTCAATCGCAAATATTTACAATTGAATTATTGACCATTTATAAACGATTAAGTCCAGCCCTTCCAGACATCCGGCTGATATCCAAGCGTGGACTGCTTTCCATTTCTTACTACTGGTGTCTTCAGAACCTGCGGATTTTCCAGCACCTTTGCAAGCTTGTCTTCCTCCACTGTATATTTAATAAGTGCAAGCAGATCCTTGTCTTTGCCTTCCCAGTTGATCATATTTTCCAGTCCGCCATTGACCTGAGCAACAGAATTGAACTCACCCTTGCTCTGTCTCCGCTTCGCTTCGGTCCGTGCTAAACAGGTGCCACTGGCACCTAGCACCCTTTCTCTTTCATGTCGATGAACTGGTACTTGATCCCCCGCTCTTTGAAAAATCGCTCTGCCTTCTTCGTGTCATTACATTTCTTCGTACCAAATATCTGTATGTTCATATTGGTCTGATCCTTTCATTTCTATGTATCATAAAAAATTCCGCAAGAACAATCGCATATTTTTACGATTGCTTTTACACTCATTATTTAATTGATAAAATTCCATTCATACACTCAGCTTTTCCGCCATGTGATGGATGACGTATGTATTTCACCGCTCCCAAATATCCAAGTTGACTTTGTGCCACTCTACCAACAGCATAAGCATTTTGCTTTTTCATCTGAAAAATATCAATCAATTCTTCCAGATATGATTTGCCAACCAGTAATTCAGCCTTATTCGGTTTTCGATTGCTTGATGTTCCCTTTTCTCCAAATGGATGAAATGGATATGCATTCCACATCAATGGAATCTTGCCATTCTTCCTTGCCTGTATCGCACCCCATATAATCCCTGCAGAATTTTCCTTCTGAGGACAATTAATATCTCCAAAATAGTACCCAGCCTGATCCGTTCCCAGATGATTCTTCATCTCATTCTCATCTGTAAATGGAATTCCAGTTACTCCACACCCCTTATATCCTGGAGCTTCTCCAACAAGCATATAGGTTGGCTTATTTTTACATAATTCCATTAAATAGAGTCTTAAATTCTCCTGTTTATGCTTGTCTAAATAAATATTCTCGGTCAATGGTCCTGCTGATTCAGAAGCTAATCGTTCAATTAATGCGTTTATTCTATCTTCCAAATTATATATGCTCCTTTCCTCTAAAATCCACAGGACTTATACGTCTAAAAACATACTAAACCCTATATTCCTTTGATTTCATTCTAACTAAATAACTAGCATCCGAATCAGCTTTACGGAATAATTCCTTTTTTGCATCTTCGCTGATGCTGATATTAGCAAGATTTTTTACAATCAATATTTTTATATACACACAGTCATGATCCATCAAATCATTAAGTTTATCAGCCACAACTTTAGGTTCAACCAAACGTTGACTTAAATCAAATAGTATCTGACAAGAATTCCACCTGATATCTAAATTATCATGTGTCAGCCACTGCAACACATTTGAAAGTAGTGCTATATCAATTTTTGAGGATAATCTAAATCTTTTTTGTTCAAAAAATCTTCGCAGTATAGCTACTATTGATATTAACGTTGCTGTCTCAGCACTGGAACCCGCAATTATTTCCATCATTTCATAGTATTCATCTTCTTTGGATACCATACTCCTTAATAAAATTATTCCAAATTCCAGAGCGGCTGGTTCAATATTGCTAAAATTCAAACGGGTTTTGATCACAAGTTGTTTTCTTTTTTCATACATTTCTTCGATATAATATTCGAAAAAATCACAATATTCTGGTCTTTTTCCCAATAGCATTATAACAAACTCTACTGCATCTATTTTCGTTTCAACTAATTCTTTAGATTCACAAATTGTCTGCTTAGACAGTAATAACAGTTCTTTGAGTACAGAATCCTCAGGAATAACATCTTCCTGAAATATTGTTCTTAAAGTTGCATAATCTCTTCTTGCATATCCAGAGAACATACCATTTTTTCCTTGTATTTTATTGCGTCTGTCTATGGACCTCATCAGTTCATCTATATAGCTCGTCAACACCTGTGAATCACCATTGCATGTATCTATCAAATAAGTGTCCTTATAATATTCTTGATGCTTTTCCTTTACAATCTCCTCCAACCGCTCTGTATTTTTCCTATCACAATTTCTAACATACGTTAAAATTCCACTTCGCAATAAATCTGTACGTTCTTTCTCATATAGTAGTTCTTCAAGTGCTAAAATAAGTCTTCTACGCATTTCTTCTGTAACATTGGTCAAGTCAACTTGTTTAATCAATTCAAACATCTCTCTGTACCACGCTACATAGTCTTTTTTTATCACATGCAAACAAATTTTAATTAAACTATCACCATTCATTCGTGTAGCTATCTTTTTAAGATTTTTAAATACAATTCTACCTAACATATGAGAAACGGGTTCCCGACCTAATTCATCCCAGATAGTATCTACGATTCCTCTCTCATAACGACTAAACAGTTCATCCGGCAAATAATAACCCACAACACTAAACGCTGTTATCTTAGCTTTCATTTTTTCAAAAATAACTGGTTGATTTTCGGAAAATAACATAATCTCTTCTGCATCTTTAGCCGACATACAGTTAAGGATTTCCGGGTAAGCATTAACAATTTGTCCAATTTCTTTTTCATCTGCAGATACGATGGCATATTTTAATAGATTTTTTCTAATCGTCCAATCATTATATTTTTCAGCAAGATAAAACATAAAGTTCTTCAACTTATCAGTAAATGCACGCAGATGTGTTAATGAACCGTTATACATTGCAATCAATACTGCACTTGCGAACAATTCTCCATATTCAGAATAATCATTTCCTAAGTACACAGTATTTGGAGAATCCATTTTTTTCTTATAAAGACCTTTTATGTATTTTTCCTCAATTGTAACATTTATTCTATCGAGTACCGGATAATGAAATTGTTCATCAAATTTTTCTAATTTATCCTGTGCCTCAAAGGAATAGGAATTTACAATATTCCCTTTTAAAATCCTGATATTACGAATATCAATTAAAATATCCTGCAATACCCAGGCTGGGACTTTTTTGTTTTCAGCCTCTTGATACGTTTTTTCTAAATGATCTATACAAGAATCAATATCACCTTTATAAAAGGCTAATATTGCATTCCACCTCAACTTTACAATTTCTAGATAATCTGGATCTTGAAATTTTTTTAATTCTTCAAGAAAAGAATCTACAGAAAAATTATCAGCTGGCAATTCTCCCATAATCACTTTCAAAAAATACAGCTCAAAATTGTCTAATTCAGATGTTCTGACACTTTTGTCAAAAGGATTCCTTTCATCATCCAAATCAATAGTCTTCGAAAGAATATAGGCACAGCTTTTATCAATATTCTTTAGTGAAACCCGAGGCAGAAATCTCTCATTTACCTTTTCTGAATCAGCCAGATCCACTCCAGCTAAAGACATTTCTACTTCACCATTATATTCTCTAAGTCGTCCCTTACAGTAATCATGATAAGTTGCAACAATTTCATCAATAAGATTTTGAGTCCCTTTTTTCAGAAGTTCATCAAAACTTGATATCTCATTATATTTAGGTTTACCCGGACCAGTAAGATTCTTTTGTAATTGCGTTTTAGTCTCCGAATATTGGTTGCAAAAATAATAAATAGATTTTATATTATTCCTATTTGCTGCATCAATTTCGTTCTGAACTCCCGCAGTTACCCCATCCTGATTATCAATAATAAAAATACACAGATCTGAATCTTCAACATTCCAAACATAATCATTAATAGCCGAAGTTGTTCTCGGTCCATTATTAAATAAGTATACATTTGCTAAGCCAGTGGACTCAATTTCCCGCTTTAAAATTTCTCGGATTTTGTCATACTTACCATTATCACCACATATCGAACTTATAAAAACCCGAAGTTTACTACTTGCAACAAACTTTCGTTTTTTAATTTTTTTAACAATATTCTTATCTTCCCAAGTAAGACCAATTAATGGTGTCGATACTCCTGTTAATTTTTTACTTTTTATCCAATTTAAAATTTTTTCCACCCATTTTTTCAAATCTTTATCACCCATATTTCTAATATCTATATTGCTTATACTTCTCCCACAAATGCAGTATCCATTTTTGTATTTCATACTATAGTGGCTTTAATTCACAATCCCCCTTCACATCCCCACTCTAACTTTCTCCACCAGTCCCAGATCCGCCGGCAACCAGTCTACACTTCCCAGTTGTTCTTTTGTCAGCCATTTTGCCGCCTCATGTTCTCTGAGTACCAGATCCCCTTTCACAATCTCTGCCCAGAAGCAATCCATAGACAGATGGAATGTCGGGTAATCATACTCGATGGTTTCGATCAAATCTCCAACCTTAATTTCTGTTTCCAGTTCTTCCATAATCTCACGTTTCAGAGCTTCCTGCGGTGTTTCCCCTGGTTCTACTTTTCCACCTGGGAATTCCCATCCATCCTTAAATTCTCCATAACCGCGCTGGGTTGCAAAGATTATTTTTTCTCCATTTTCATTACATGCAGTAATTACTGCTGCCACTACTTTTACTGTCTTCATTTTTAGTCCCTTTCTGTCTCGATACTGCTCTGTAAATACCGCAGCAAATCATCTCTTACTGCATGTTTCATGCGCATCTTTACTTTTGCAATATCTCTGTCTTTTCCGTTGTTGTCCTTTTTGGTATCTGCTTTTACTTCCAGAATATCAAACAGCCCCATATAATAAAAGTTGGATTCTACATCACTCTTTTTCACAAATAGATGTTTTCTCTTTGCGGTGCAAACATCTTCCATATAGGAACTGTTCACACCACGTCCGATCTGCGAATCCCATCTGAAGATCACGTTATCTTCAAAACTATCCGCATAATCTGGCTTGCCGTCTGCATAATTTTTCTCAATATCTGCACTTTCCACTTTATGATACGTAACAAAGATAAACACATCATCATTAATCCGCTTCATACCATACATGGTAGATGACAAATCTTTTCCACAATTCATCAGCAAACTCACATCACGTCTGGAATATTTTTCATACAGAACAAACGGGTATTCCTCTGTTCTACCAACATCATATTTTTCATGATATCTCCGTAATCCAACTTCCACAATATCATCAATCTGTCGATAAAACTCTTTATTTTTCAGCGCTTGCGCATAGCCTGTCATGCGATGAAATTCTTTCTTTTCCGCTTCTTCCAAAATATCAATACGGCAATATTTCTTATATTCCTCTTCTTTGCTTACAAAATGTCCCTGAAGAACCTGAACCGCATTTTCCAGTGAAGCAAAATCAATGGAGTAGCCATACTTTTTCTCAAATTTTTCCGCCATTTGATCTACCGAAATACTTTCCTGTTTCATGAAACTTTTCAGTATTTCAAGCTCATATGGTCTTGCACCTGACAAAACTGTTTTTGATAAATATTCCAGAATTACCATCTGCTGATCCGAAAGTTTTCCTATATATAATTCCTTTTCTTCTGATTCCAGAAATGCCTGATAGGTCTTATATTCCCGAATAATTACCAGCGGATCAACTTCTCCATTGTCATAAAAATCCATCAAATACGGAACTCGTCCCAACCGATTTTTCAGATTCTGATAGCTGGATCTGATAATGGATTTCATACCCTTTATCTTATCAATAGAAGCAAATATTTTCTCTCTGGAGATTTCATCAAAATGTACTGTAGAAGACCCCGGAATCACTGAATTTCCACTGATCACATATTTCCGAATCACATCCTGATTGTAAGTCCGATCACCTGACAGGGCCACTGGGATCATGAAATTGTTGTTGTAATTTCCAATAAAATCCAAGATAACCACATAGTCCTTGCCTTCTGCTTTACGAAGTCCTCTTCCCAACTGTTGGATAAATACGATGGGAGACTCTGTTGGTCGAAGCATGATAACCTGATTGACTTCTACAATGTCAACGCCTTCATTTAAAATTTCCACTGAAAAAATATAATCCAGCGGCTGCATTTTGTCCGTGGCATCTTCTTCATCCATAGCCAGTCGTTCAAATGCATTCATTCGCTCTTCTTCTGAAGCACTTCCATTTAGAGAAATGGTTCTGTATCCAGCCGCATTAAATTTCTGTGATAACTCTTCCGATTCATCAATTCTACTGCAGAATATCAATCCCTTTACGCGATCTCCACTGTACCCATAATACTCCGCCTGCTCAATAATATGATGCACACGCTCATCACTGGTCAACTGATTAAAATCCCGATCCGTCATCTTTCTGGATTTCAGCTTCTTATCATCTATGGTAGAAATATCACTGATTCCAAAATAATTGAACGGACATAACATATTTTCTTCCATTGCCTGCTGCAAACGGATCTCATATGCAATCTGATAATGGAAAATCTCATAAATATTTCGCCCAGCAATATCGTCATCCCGCTTATCTGGTGTTGCCGTCATGCCAAGCCATAATTTCGGTTCGAAATAATTCATGACCTTCTGATAAGTCGCTGCCGAGCTATGATGAGCCTCATCCAAGATAATGCAATCAAAAGCATCGGGCTGATATTTCGTTAAATGATCATCGCGATTTAATGTCTGCACCGTTGCAAATACATAGTCTGCATCATACTCTGAATAACCTGCTCCCACCAACCCCATAGAAACATTCTTTCCAAATATCTTCTGATAGGATTTTTTCGTCTGTCTTGCAAGCTGACCACGATGCACCAAAAAAAGAACTCTTTTATATCCCAACTCACGCATGGCAAACGCTGACGCATATGTTTTTCCTGTACCAGTGGCTGATATCAATAATGCTCTCGATTCTCCAGCCTCTATTATCTTTCGCAAATTTGTGATAAATCCAACCTGCATAGAATTCGGCTGCAATCTGTATTTTTCGATAGAAGTAATCTCATCCTGCTTTGCAATATCTCGCTGGTGTTTAATAATCTTGTATCGCTCTTTGTAATTCTCATAGAATTCATCAAATGATAATGTATTCGGTGAGTTCCACAACTCTTCAAATTCACCAACAATCTCCTTTGCCATCTCGCCCTGGTCGGTAGAGATCATCTTGGTGTTCCACTCTCGATTCGTAGTCAATGCCGCTCTGGTAATATTGGAACTACCAATGATAATTCGATAAATCTCTTCCCTTTTGAAAATGTATCCTTTCGTATGAAATCCCACATCTGCAGCTTCCACATCATACATTTTCAAAGTGATATTGAATAATCCATTGAGCTTCTCCAACGCTTTCGGTTCACTGAAATTCAGGTAATTGGTCGTTAAAATCTCACCCGGAATCTTCCTTTTCTCCAATTCCTTCAAAGTCTGAAGCAACGGAGTAATACCGTTCATCGTAATAAATGCTACGCTGATTTGAAACTGGTCGCATGCTAATAACTCATCCTCAATGGATGAGATCACCTTCTTACCTTCTTTATAATTATTTGATAAGAATTGTGGCTTGTATGCCATGCTCGATGCCACGCTACCATCTATGTAGGCCGTTTCAAATCCAGAACGTAGTTCATTTATTTTATTCATTTGCTTGCTCACTTGCACCTAATAGCAACCCCTTAATTGTTCTTTCTTTTCCCACAACATTTTTTATATTTTTTTCCACTACCACATGGGCACAAATCATTAGGATATACCTTTTTTTGTCCATTTCTAATTAAATATGTATTTTTCCTACTCTCAACTCCACATTTTCCAATTTCATACAGTTCATCATATTGTTCTGGCTTAATATCTTGTTTCAATATCAAACTTGATATAACATTCGTTATTTTCCCCTTACCATCAAACTCCAACTCTATCATCCAACACTGTTCCATGTTATGATATATCATCAATCCCTGTGAATATTCTAGTTTTCTTTGTTTGCTTAATCTCTGTATGTCTGGTTGATATACAAATAAACAGTAACACACATTTTGTGCATTAATACCTACTATTTCTATCCCAATTTCTTTTTCCCTAGTTAACATCCCAGAAACACTATTAGCAAAATTTATCTTTGATTCCAACGAAAAATCTAAAATAAAATTAGTAAATAGAGTACTACTAAACTCTGATTTTTCTTCTAATCTGCATATTTGCTCAAATAATTCTGGCATTTTTTGCTCTGGTTTTTCTGCTTTAATACAATTATTATATTGAGCCGAAAAATAATAATCCAAATCTTTCCTAAATCCATTAAATTCGACCGCTTGACCTTGTCCCATCTGTTTTGCCGTAATAGAATACATATTATTTTGAATATATAATCCCAAATGGTCTAACTCATCTCTTAGAGCTAGTTCTGGCACTGTCGTTGCAAATGCTCGCTGTTTCAAGAAATGTATAAATTTAATTGAAGATTTAAAATATTCACTATAAACCCATAAATCATTGACAGATAACGATATCGTTCCACTTCGTAATTTTACATATTTGACTTTTTCCGCATGCGCTGCAAATACATTAAAATCATCAATCGACACACAAAAAGAATATACCTGAGAATAATCTTTCTTTCTTATGCTAACCTTTTTATTTCCTTTTGCATCATAAAAATCTACTTGTTCTTTTGAATCTAAATAATCAAGAGTTCTCTTACATTGTTTACCTGCCTTATTTACTAGGGTCTCAAAAGATGATTTATGTGCTTCAAGATCTGTCAATGCTGGAGTATAAGCAAATGCTCCCGCTTTTACTTCTGCAATTATTAACACATCTTTGTAAATCAATAAAATATCATTTTCAAAATCTTTTTTGTAATAATTTCCTATATAGAGTTCAGAACACGGAATTATTTTTTGAAACAATTTTCCAACTAATGTTTCACTAGTTTTTTGCTGTATTTTTCCCCATCCATCTTCATACTTTCCACCCTTACCCCTTATAGCTCTTTGTATTGCACGATATAGATTATCAAACACAATATAATAATCGAACCCATAAACAATACCTTTAATTCTTACAAATGGTCTCCTTTCTACAGGTAAATTCCAAATCGGCCATCCTGGAAATTGCTCATGCTGAAATAACTCTTTGTTTTCCCCAGCATCAAACGTCAAATCGCTTATAAAGCCATCCGGCCATCCTGTAATCTTCTTTATATTAAACAAATCTATGCCAAATGCCTCATGTGCTAATTTACTATTTTTCTCTTCATATTCCAATCTGAAATTTTCTTTTTCTTGATCTGTTTTACAAATCGAAAATTTTTCAAATAAATTTTTTAGTTCATTTAGTGAATCAATTCTTCCTGTTGAAAGAGCTTTTTCTAGTCTTTGCAATCCATCCAAAATTTCCTGAGCCGAAGAATTATATATTTCTTTAAAATATTCATCATAAGGCATCAATAATTCCTCGTAATAAGGAATTTGAAATACTTGATAACGATCTCCTCTTACATATGAGAATAACTGGGCCTCGAAAATATACATTAAATCTTCAATATTTTGATTTTTGCACTCAAGTCTTTTCTTTGCTCCCCAAATTACCAAAAAGGATTTTGTCTCTTTATATAATTCTATAGTATTTTCTAACACTTCGCTATATAATTCATTTTGATCTTCATTCTGATCCTCGACACCTGCGCCGTCAGCCACTATAATACTTTGAATATATTCAGCTACATTAAGTAATTCGTTATCTTCACTAGAATATTCTGATTCTGAGGCCTTATTTATCATAGAAACTTGTCGCATACTTATAATAAAATTCATCAATTGTTCTGCATCACAAATAGAAACATTTTTCCGAATTTTATCAATAAGTTTATTTATTAATTTTGTTTTTTCATCATATTTCTCTGCCAAAAAACTCAAGTATTTTTCATGCATTTCTGGTGTCATATTGTTCTTTAATACAACATTATTTCCAAATCTCGCCAATTCAAAAATATCATTAGTGTAATAATCATCTGGTTTATTCTTCATATACTCATCTCTCTTTCCCTACAAAATTAAAAGTCTTCCCCCTATACCTTCTCTGATAATAATCCATTACCCGATATTCAACAATGTCCTTCACCTGCTCCACAAATGCCTGATTCTTTAAATACTTCTCTAACTCGCTTTTCAGCGATATTGCAAAACCTTCCCTCTTCACAAAGAACCCTTTTCCTGACTCCTGCAGAAAATGAACCGGCATGGCAAGTATCTTTTTCAGATGTGCCTTATCGGAAATAGATTTGTATTTCTCATAAGACATGTTTTTATCCAGATCCTTCCAGTTTCCATTCTGGTCAAAGAATGCTTTCCATGAAACAAGAAGCTGCTCGTCTGTTACATTAATCCTCATATCCCCATTGTTATAAAAAGCCATCAACACCGGCATTTTATAAACTTTTGTCATATTGGTTGTCTCCAATACATTCAGGAATTCTTTTGCAATTCCATCAACTAAAAAACTCTCCGATTCATCTATTTCGCCTGTTTCTCTTAAGAATCCTAGATAGTCTTTAAAAACATTGTCCTTAGGATGCGAGATTGTGAACTGGTAAATATCATCATCCATATAGGTAAACAGATCCATTCTGGATGGTCTGTGTCCAAGATTCTCTTTTATTCTGAAATATTCCTTAACAATCTGCTCTTTTATCTTCAGATGTTTTTTATCCATCTCTGCAAACAGATCAATCAGGCGCATATCAAAGTCTACAATACAGTCATCTGGTAATTCTTCTTTTTCTGAGAACTCATGCATTCTATCAGCGGAATATGCTTTTCCCGTGAGAAATTTTCTTACATTTCCAGCCTTTTCGTAGTTACCAATAAAATCCAGAACATTCAGATATTCCTTACCGGCACTTCTTCTGAGACCTCTGCCTAACTGTTGAAAAAATACAATCGGAGATTCCGTAGGGCGCAAGAACATGACCATGTCCACAGCTGTAATATCTACACCTTCATTAAACATGTCCACGGAAAAAATAACTCTGATTTCTCCTGATTTTAGTTTTTCAATTGCAGAAGCTCTATCTATCGCATAGGTTCCTTCTGAATTGCTGTAAACTGCAACCGCCGGGATTCCTCTTTTGCAAAATTGCTTTGCCATTTCCTCTGCGTGTACTCTGGAACAGCAAAATCCAAGTGCTCTCTTTGAGCCATATTTCTTATAATATTTATAGATTAAATCGTAGCGATGTTCATTTCCAACATAGATTCCATTCAGATCTTTCTCTTCATAATGTCCATGCACTGGATGAATGCCTGAATAATCCGTCTCATCATAGATTCCATAATACCGGAACGGCACCAGGATCCCTTTATTGATTGCTTCTGTCAGCGAAATCTCATACGGCACATTGTAGTCACAAATTTCATAGATGTTTCGACCATCCATTCTCTCAGGTGTTGCTGTCAATCCCAACAAAAATTGTGGTTTGAAATAATTCACGATTCGCATATACTGGTCATTGACCGCATGATGAAACTCATCAATTACAATATAATCAAAATAATCTGGTACAAAATATTTTGCAGTCAGATACTCCGGTCTTCCCAACGTTGCTACGGAAGCAAATATAACAGATTTATCCCATGTCTTTTCTCCACCATAGAAAAATCCGTAATCATCTGAATTTCGTACATTTTTAAATGACACTGCCGCTTGCTTCAGGATTTCTTCCCGATGTGCCACAAATAAAACTCTTTGATATTTTTTTGAATCAAATGCTGCTAAATATGTTTTTCCTACTCCTGTTGCTGCCTGAATAATTCCTTTGGTTGCACCCTCTGCCCTGCTGTTTTCAAGCGCACAAAGAGCTTCTATCTGTGCTCCTCTCGGTTCAAATAGAAGTCTTACTTTTGTGTCTTCATTTTCTTCATTCTGATCATAGCGATCCAAATCTTTGAAAGCAGCCGGTCTGTGCCATGATTTTGAATATCTTTTCAGTTCTTCATCGTCAACAACAATCGAATGATTTTCAAACAGATCCTCGAAAGTCTGATAAAACTTTTCATAATTTTCGGGATCTTTGCAACTGCTGAACCGATAGTTCCACTCAATTCCTGATGTCAACGCACTCTTTGAAATATTGGAAGAGCCAATATAAATATCACTATGATCCACATAATGGAAAATATAAGATTTCGGATGAAAAGATCTGCCTTTTTCACTGTAAAACCTGAGATCCACGTTTTCTCCCAGTTCATGCTTGATCAGATACAGTGCGGATGGCTGCGTAATTCCCAGATAATTTCCAGTAAGAATACGAATCTTTGCGCCTCTCTTCATTGCCTGGTCCAGATCCTTCAGCAACATTTTCACACCAGATTCCATCAAAAAAGACACAATGATATCAATACGGTCGGCTCTTTTCATACTGTTGACCAATTGATAATAGAGATACATTCTTTTATCCCGATCTCCAGTCATTACATCCGTATCGTATTCTTCCAGATATGTACTTACTCTTTCCGCAGAATCAAATTCAGCCATTTCTGCTCTCCCCTTTCAGGTCTTGCATCACCTGTGATCCAATATTCTTCTATCTGTATACCGGTTATATTCCGTACAAATTCTGTGAACAATTCTATCGTAAAATCAGTAAAATACCGTCCGTTTCGTTCTCCTTCAAAATCCCCATATTTGAAAGAAGTATAAATGATGCCCCCTATTCGCAGCGCATCCACCATTTTTAAAATTACCTGATGTAACTCTTCTTTTGTTAAATGTAGACTAGAAAC
>ENA-USUG01004468-USUG01004468.1-human-gut-metagenome-genome-assembly--contig:-NODE-4468-length-17251-cov-293.793409_pt1 | contig 17251 bp, 20 predicted proteins | sample MGYA00250059_ERZ773394 | MGnify/ENA primary metagenome ERZ773394 (study PRJEB29103, sample SAMN06111957) | human gut metagenome | biome: human gut; feature: ankylosing spondylitis patient; material... | reverse complement strand
GGTTGGGCTATTCTGTTGGATTTCCATTGATAGGGGTAGCTGTATGCTGTAATCGCTTGATAATAGGAATCTATACAGATAACGAACTGTTGACGGAGCAGGCTTTCATCCCTTTTGTTGTGACGTTGCTGAATTATACCTTTGCCTTGCCAGGCTATGTATATCTCAACGCAGTTGGAGGGACCGGTAAAACCCGGATTACTTTTCTTTTCCAAGTGACTACCACTGTCGTGTATCTGGGGTATCTTTATTGGTTAAGCGCTTGCACTCATGCATCCTTGGCTATTTACTTAACGGCAGAATACCTTTTTGTGATTTTGCTGGCACTGCAATCGGTTTTCTATTTAAGAAGTAAACAATATTAGAAACATATCGAATTATGATGACTAAAATATATCCGCGTACGGGAGATAAGCAAACCGTATATCTTAATGCTGTTATAAAGGATCCTCGAATAGAGGTTGGTGACTATACTATTTATAATGATTTTGTAGCTGACCCTTTGTTGTTCGAGAAAAACAATGTGCTGTATCATTACCCCATCCATCAGGAGAGGCTGGTTATTGGTAAATTCTGTTCCATTGCTTGCGGTACGAAATTTCTGTTCAACTGTGCCAATCATACGTTGAAATCTCTGTCTACTTATACATTTCCTTTATTTTACGAAGAGTGGGGATTGAAGAAATCGGACATAACGGATGCATGGGATGACAAAGGAGATATTATAATAGGTAATGATGTTTGGATTGGTTATGAAGCGGTGATAATGGCTGGTGTTCATATAGGAGATGGGGCGATTATTGGTGCACGTGCTGTTGTGACTAAAGATGTTCCCCCTTATACAATTGTAGGGGGAACTCCTGCCAAAGAAATCAGGAAACGTTTTGATGAGGATGTGGTGAAGAAATTATTGCGGCTGCAATGGTGGGATTGGTCGATTGATGAGATACGCTGTTACTTGCCGCATCTTGTACAAGGCTGTTGGGATAGATTTCCTTAATAATCCATCATCAGTGAGTTGCCGGTCTTGCCTCGTGAAATGTCAAGGTTAGGCGGTGCATAGCTCTGGTTACAGCTACATAAAGCATACTCTTGTCAATCTCCGAACGGTAATTTCTCTCATCCGTCTGTGGAATAATGACTTCGTCAAACTCAAGCCCTTTTGCCATGTGGGCAGAGGTGATGACGATGCCTTGCACAAATGCGGAGCTTTGACTTGATAGGAAGCTGATATCATTGGCATATGATTTCAGCATGTCTGCCATCTTCCTGGCTTGCTGCTCCGTCTTGCATATGATGCCAAGAGACTTATATCCGGATTTCCGGTAAGTGGAGATTAGCCCCATAATGCCGGACAGTTCTTCTACGGCACTGCCGAACTGCAGGATTTGTGGCTTTTCTCCATGCCGGGCAACCGGTTCCAGCTCTGCGTTAGGATGAATCTTTTGCGCAAAATCCGTAATCTCGAAGGTGGAACGATAACTCTTACACAATTTCATGATTTCACTTGCAGTAAGTGACTTTTGGATAGTTTCTGCTGTGGATGAACCATAAGGATTCACGGACTGTCCTGCATCGCCCAACACGGTTTTCCGGCATGGAAAGAGTTTCTGTATTACCTTGTACTGTATGGGCGAATAGTCCTGCATCTCATCTATCAACAGATGTTTGACTCTGAATGGCTGGTTCCCGTTTCCCTCCAATGCCAAGTGTAGGTATGCCAGCGGTGCCAAGTCTGAGTATTCGAGTGTATGTCCCTTTCGCATTTTGAACATTCCGGGATTATTTGTCCATTTAAAGAAATCTTTGTAGACTTGAATGTCGTTATTGCCTGCAAACATTAGTCTGATTTCTTTTTTCAAAAGGTTTCTGCCGGCGGTGGTTACCGTAAAGGCGTATTGTATTTTCAACATATCCAGCATATAATCAGCCATAGCATCAAATCGTCGGCGTATGGGATAACGGTTGAAACGTAGGTACTGTTCTTCGATAAACGGGGCAGGTATGGTGATGTATTTGGTCAGCTTCACGTCTGCTGCCTTGAAGTAGGTGTTCTCTATGTGGAGGATAAACTTGTCAAGCTCTGAAATGAAGCCGAAAGAGGCTTTATAGGCTATTCTGTCGATGAGGCTTGAGGATGGCTTTTCTAACAGTTCATTCACTAGCCCGAAGTATGTTTGGTACTTGTATTTGTGTTCCAACACTCCGGAGAGTATTTGTTCCATACTGGTTTCGGGCACGGTTTCTTCCCCAAGTTCGGGGAGGACGTTGGAGATATAATCGGAAAACACTTTGTTGGGGGAGATAATCAGAATATCTTTTGATGAGATGCTGTCTCTGAAGGTATAGAGCAGGTAGGCTATGCGGTGCAGGGCTATGGATGTTTTTCCAGAGCCGGCCACTCCTTGAATAATAAGCGTGCGGATATCTTCGTTGCGGATAATCTGGTTCTGTTCCCGTTGGATGGTGGCAACGATATTTTTCATCTTGTCATCTACATTGGAACTTAACTCTTTTTGCAGAATGTCGTCATGGACGGTCAGGGCACTTTCAATCATAAATTCCATTTTGCCGCCCCGAATTCTGTATTGGCGTTTTAGGGAAATTTCTCCTTTAATCTCTCCCGATGGAGACCGATAGCCTGCTTCTCCTAATTCATGGTCATAGAACATGCTCGAAACGGGTGCTCGCCAGTCATGGATAAGGGTAGCTCGACTTTCCGGGTCATAGAAGGTATGGATGCCTATATAGATAGGCATCACTTTGCTGTTTTCTTTCTTTTCCAAAAAATCAATTCGTCCGAAGTAAGGAATGGCAAGTATCTTGGTGAGCCGCTTATGCTTGTTGATTACACTTTCCCCCAAGGCAAAATGGTTCAGGATGCTTTCGCGCATGGAGCGTATCTCGTGTGGGTCGATGTCTTTGTTGGACCAGATATAGTCTTTGTATTCTGCCAAGGTGTCGACGTGGTCTTTCACGGATGCGTCGGTATTACCGATAACCTTTTTCAGAAAACTGATTATTTGCTTTAAATATTCTTTCTCTTGTTTCTCTGTTTGATTGAATGCCATAATTAGTTGTTGCTAAAAGATAAGACAGTGTGCAAAATTAGTGTATTGTATCAAGAAGGGAAATGGCTATTTATAGCTATATACTGGGAAGTTTTATATCTTTGCACATTCAAAAAAGTGGAGGTAAATGGACATTCATGAGCTTGCAAGGCAGAATCAGCAATCTGCATGGAAAGTATTGGAAGATACCTGTATTATTGAAGCATGGGAGCGCATTGGAGCAACCGTTCATTTGGTGGGCTCACTCCGTACCGGGCTGTTGGCGAAAAGTAGGGATATAGATATCCATATTTATACCGATAGGTTGGATGTAGGAGAGAGCTTTTCGGTCATCCGGGAACTTGCGGAACGGTTGCCTTTGCAGGAAATACAATATAGGAACCTTATCCATACGGAGGAAGAGTGCATGGAGTGGCATGCTTTATATAAGGATAGAGAACAGAATACTTGGAAGTTTGATATGATTCACATCCGGAAAGGTTCCAGGTATGATGGTGTTGTAGAAAAGGTGACTGCCGCTATTGCGGAGCGCCTTACTCCTGAAATTAGGAAAACGATATTGCAAATCAAATTCGATGTGTCGGATGGTGTAACGATTCCAGGTATAGAGATTTATCATGCTGTCTTTACGGGAGGTGTCCGCACTTATAAGGAGCTTGAAGAGTGGCGCAAAACAAATCAGTTGGCGGACAGTCTCGGTTGGCTTCCGTAATCTTAGAGGTAGATACCAAGATTTTCTACTATATGGATGGCTTCCATTATATTGTTGGCATCTAACTTGCTTAGGATGTTTTTCCGGTGATTGTTCACAGTATAGATGCTCACTCCCAGCTGGTGAGCGATTTCCTTGCTTAGAAAACCTTGTCGGATGAGTCGTAATATTTCTTTCTCCCGGTTGGATAATTGTTTGTCAGGAGAAACAGTGCATGTTGGAAGCATCTCTCCCGTTTTTCTGTTCACCACCGTCCGTTTGATTCTTTCGATAGGGGTCTGGTCGGGAAGTATGTCCATTACTCCCATGATTATCCAGGCTTTACCATTCCGGTCTGTTTCTATGACTTGTTGCCGGCTACTTACATTGATATACTGTTGCCGTGCATTCAACATACGGAATTGAAATATTTGCCGGTAGTCATTTCTTTCTTCCGGTGGGAGTGAGTAGATGAACTGTCCATGCTCGATTTGGCATTCCGTGAGTTGCATTCTGTCATCAGGGTGTATTCTCTCTTCCAGTAAATCGCCTTGTTGCCTGATTGTCTTTATCCAAGTGGGATTGTATCCGAAAAGATGGGCAAAACTGTCGGATGCAAAATCGTATCTCTCTTTAAATACGTCAACTGTAAAAATACAGCTCTGACTCATTTGTGAGAACGCTTGCACGGATATTCTTTTCTTGTTCCATAAATCATAGTCCACATCGGGACCGCTAATCTGCTGTCTTGCCCATAATTCTTTGGGAGTTGTCTTGTTGGTAGTCATGGAACAAAGATAACTGATAATTTTCTTTTGAGCTTTATCTTTTACGGGATAATATTATTTCTAAGAATATGTTGTAGGGTTGGATTAAGTGGCTACCTTTGTAGGCCGTGTCATTGGGGACGCCGTGAATGAAAAGCAAACGAGTAATAAATTCAATATGTGATAAGATGAAAGATATACCGGCAGACAGCTTAATAAAGAATTATTTTCCTGTAGATTATATAGATTCTTTTTCTAAAGTGATGGTCACTGGGCAGGCTTTGACACCGGAAGATTTTCGCAATCTTGCCTTCAGCCGATTTCCTAAGTGGATTGGTTGGCTCATGAATTTTAGGAATGCGATTGTAAAGCCATTAGGACTGGATACAGCAACCAGATTTACAGATATGGTCTTGGATAAAAATCTGCATGAAGAAATTCTCGGAATGCCGGATAAGCATCTTGATTTCCATGTGTCCATGTGGTGCGGGGAATATCACGAAGGAAAACAAGAACTTCGGATTACTACTGTTGTGAAGTACAATAATTGGCTGGGAAGGGCATATTTCTTTATTATCAGACCTTTTCATGGGATAATAGTAAAGTCTATCTTAAAGCATGTTGCTGGGGATAGGGGGAGTGGGTGTAAATAAATACTCCCATTGAAATATTATCATTTCAATGGGAGTATTTATTTGAGTGGTGCCACCAGGAATCGAACCGGGGACACAAGGATTTTCAGTCCTTTCTCTCAAGACCTTTAAAAGCCTCGCCTACGGCTCGACTTTCAAAGGCAACCAACTGAGCTATTGCACCTTAGCAGTTATCTTATGATTTCTTTATATTCTTCTATTTCCTCTTTGGTTTAACTCACGGTTTAACTCTCAAAGAAAACTAAGATAGATTCAACATTAAATTAATAATCTCTTTGCAGCATTGAACTGCACCACAAAGTTAGTCAATATCATGCTGTTATGCAATGATTCTTTCTAATAGTTTTGCTTTTGACTATCAGTTTTTTGTCTATCTAATGATATGGTATATAATAGCATAGTGTAGCTTTCCCTCCGCTGAAAAACTATTCATATATTGTATTGCCATTATGTAATATAGCACCAGTATAGAAATCAGTAGTAGGTATATAAAGCTATTTCTTCTCAAAAATCTACCTGCTGAAAAATCTACTCTTATTGTTTTGTGTTCTCTGCATCTATAAATATGCTTGTGAAACACATAGTTTTGTAGTTAATAAGATGTTTGTTTAGAACTGAAAAAAGCCAACTTATCCGTAATTGGGTAGGTTGGCTTTTTGCGTTAGTTATGGTTTCAAATGACTATTCCCATGTAAAAGTATAAATTGTGGTTTCCGTCCTTGTCTCATCAATGTCTAAGCGTTTGTAGGTAGATACCTCAGTACAGCTTTCCACATATCCGTCTTTATCAAATGTATAGGTATATTGTTCTGTGATTTCGTAGATTTCCTCTTTGCTATATGCTTTGTCCGGAAGTTGGTTGCATCGCATTCCTACCAATTCGGGATGTGCCTCCAATAACGGACGTAAATCATCTACATTCCATACCATTATCGGAAGATAGCCTTTACAGGTTTTTCCGCTATAAGACAATTCGTAAATATCTTCATCGCTAAAGTTCCATGTCATTTTAGTTAACTTCTCACCTTGCCATGTGAAAACAGTGTACTCATTCTCACTATATTGCAATTTTATTAACTGCTTGTTTGCATTATAAGTAAATGTCGCATTTTCCAAGTCTCCTCCATCGCTATCAGAAGTATGTGTTATCAATCCATCTTCTAATGTATATGTTATCGCATCCCTATTCCCGCTTTCGATGATTTTGTTTGCTCCCCAAGTGATAGTATATTCTCTACCATAATCTGAATCTCTACGGTTGGCAGACAACAACTTGCCTTTGCTGTCGTAAGAATATTCAGTAATGACTGATTCCCCATCCTCTTCTGTCATTCTTAGTTCAACAAGTAGCTTTTGGTTGGTGATAACACCATCATCATTCTTGGCAGGTTCTTCATCGTCACTACTGCAAGAAGCAAAGTTCACGCACACGGCTAATAAAGCCATTCCGATTAATCTAAATGTTTTCATTTCTGTTTGATTTTTAAAATAGTTATTCTGATTGTACTAATTCAAATTTTCTGTCTTTTAGTTGATAGATATGTCTGATAGCGTTGTTCCATCCATTAGAGCCGTAAACAGTAATGGTCTTGTTCTTTGAATCAAACTTACATTGTCCGTTTTCCAACTCTGTAAATGGTGCTTCTGTTTTCTGCATAAAGTAACCGTATGGGCTGACATCGTACACGTCATAAGCATTTGATTCTCTTGAACCACTTTTATAGCGGTTGATAATGAACTCATCTTCTCCGTCAAAATCAACATCAGAAAAGAAGAAAGGAGAATCATCCGAAAGGTATTCTTCGCTCTCTAATTTAACAGTATAGTCTAACTCTATAACTGTGTTGTTCGGATATGTGTTACCTTTATCATACAGAATCTTATCAGTCCATTTTTCCGCAAAGTAGTAATATTGTACTCCTTGTTTCTCTAAACAGAATAGGGCATTACCTACCTCACCATTTTGCAGCCACATTACTTTTACTGTATATCCGTTTATAGACTGTTTGTACTTAATGTAGATATGTGGCTGATTGAAACATTCAAAACCTTGCGGAACAGATGTTTTGTCTGTTTTGCAAGCTACTAAACTAAGTAATCCAATAATGATAAATGGCAATTTGCTCATTACCTTCCTATTTATAATATGATTGTAGTAATGAATATCCGTTTATGGGCGTTCTCTGTTTTAGATAATAGTTATGTTCCGCTAAAAACAATATATGGTCTGAATTTTCAAATTCATATATTCTTTTTCCATTTTCACTTTCAAGAAAAGCTGATTTATTGCTGATTTTCAGATTTATAAAATGTGTACCATTTTGTTCCCATGCAGTAATATTAAGTGCTTTGATAATATCATGCTGTCTTTTCTCACAATCATACTCACCATGAAAAAAAGCGAAATAGTCTTTGGTTCGTGGGTTAAAGTTCCATCCGTTTCCATTCGGATATTTAAGTTCTAATTGGTTAGGATATGCTTCATTAAATTCAGACCAATATAAACTATTCATTACTTCAAAGTCTGCTTTCTTAATTCGGTCAAAGCAAAAGTCTTCATCTTCTCCAAGTATGTACTTATCCATAATGCTTGCCATGTGTATTTCAAAAAAATAGTCCATCAGCAAACTGTCACTAACGCTTGCATAATTCTCTGAATGGAAAACAAGACCACATTTATTCTCAAATTCTATCACATATTTGCTCGTTGCTAAAAGTCCCGAACATTCATAGAGTTTCATTCTTATTAGTTGTTGTCTTGTTCTTTGGTTAAGCCAATCAAAAGTCCAAGAATCAACTAATTTTCTGTTCTCTTTAAACATAATTACGAATCATTTATGCTCTCTAATTCCCAAAAGAGACAGATAAAAAATAAGGTGTGGGAACTATATCTGCTTTATCCTTTTCTCTGGCTTCTCGCATTGCCTTGGCATGGATAAAACAATAGCAACCCACACCAATTTTGACAATATCTAAGAGCCTTATGGATATAAGGTAGGTATATATCAAATGGTGGGGTGCTACTGCTATCATCTTCATGCCTTTTCAAATTTTGCGAGAATTTGAGAAAAGAAGATAATCTCAATAACACCTTTTCGTTAAATATGTCCTTTCAGAGCATTAAGACCTCTGAAATTGCTGCAAAGTTAGTGAAAGGTTTTGAATGTCTAAAGATAAAATACTGATAAATGCAGTTCTAAGTGTTCCAAAACATATCTGTAGTAGGTAATTAGGTAATCATACCAACTATTAGTTTCCAAAAATCACACATACCATAAACTACAAGCCATATCATACTTTTTTAAAAAGATAATTTTCTTACGCTTGCATCAATGCGGAACTAACTGCGTTATCGCTATCTGTTTCGCTTGAAACTATGCCTTACCATATTTATATATAGCCATTATTTACAGTTTCTCTTACATTGCAGTTTTTGAAAGTTGCTGTATATTAGGGTACGGGACAAAGTTCTCTTTCTCTGAAAATTGCATGATAACAACAGAAATTTCAAACTTTGTCCCATCCCAACAGATTAGAAACTCAAACAGTCATAAGTGTTTAACAGTTCTTCTTGTCTAAGTCCTAAGTATCTTTTAGTTATACTTACCGAACTGTGATTAAACAGTTCCATCAGCTTAACTAAAGCCAATTCAGCATTTTCAGAGGATTCAAACACTTTCCTGCCAAAAGTCTTTCTAAGTGAATGAGTGGAAAAATGGTCTATCTTTAAATTGTACTTGTTTTTCAACTCTTTAAGTACAATGTTTATCCATTGGATAGAATAGACTTTGTTCTTACCTTTTCCCGATAAAAAGCAAAACTCATTCAAGTTCTGAATATCCAAAGCAGTATAACAGTCTTTAATGTGCTTCTGAAACTCCTTATTAATTCTCACTTCCCTGCGTTTGCTTGTTTTCTTTTCAGTGATGGTAAATTTTGCATCCTTATTCAGAAACATTTCCCAAGTAAGTTGCAACAGGTCAGAAATGCGTAAACCAAAGAATATGCCACACCCAACAAGCAGGCTTATTCTATAATTCTTATCCCTATATAACTTTCTTACCAAGTTTGTGGCACTGTCCCATTGCAGGCAGTCACTTGTTGTATAGCTGTTCTTCAAACTCATGTTGTTTCAATTTTATAGGTTTAACAATAAAAGTGAAAGTAAATTCGGGAATCATTTTGTAATAGTCTGATTCTCAAATCACTTTCACTTCTATAAGAAAGTGTAACTATGATTGTATATAAATAAAGATGGATAAAATCAGTATCAGCAAAAAAGGATTGATAATACCAATTATTATCAGTAGGAGAACTACCAATGTTCCCCATAGTATCAATTTTCCATCATCTTCCATTTTGTAGTATTTTTAAGTTATTAAAAAGGTCTGTTCCCATATTTATATTCTAATATGGAATTACACACCCTATCATAAAAGGAAAAACCACAACCCGTATAAAAGTAGCTTAAATAGGTTGCTTGGTACTCTTCTTGTAATGCTTGGTTGTTGCTAAGCAGGTCTGCAAACTTTTCCAACCAATATTTCAAGGCTTGTATAACTTTGATATAGCGTAGGTTGTTATCCACATACCCCAATCTGTTTTCCAAGTCTTTAATGTGCTTTATTACTTTCTCTGTCTGTTTATCCATAGTTCTGTAAAAATAAGAAAGGACACCTAAATAAATAGATGTCCTCTCATTAATTAGTCAATAAACCATTTGTAATGCTCATCCCCATGCAGGGCTGCATTGATTCCAACTGCCATTTCAGTGGCATTCAAAGAGCGGTCTAAGAATGAATCTATATAGCTACTCTTATTTGCACCCGTTAATAGGTTGTAGAACTTCCACATATTCAAGTCATTTCCAAAGCTACCAAAGTTCTCATCATTAATGTAGGCTTTTGCAACACTGTTAATCTGTGTATCAGTAAGCAACATTCTTGGCAGTCTCTTTTGGTAGCCATTGGGCAAACACTGATAAAGCCTCATTTTGCCCAATATTTGTGCAAATTGGTGTTCACTCATTGAAGTATTGCCCAACTGTTGCATCAAATGCAGATGTTTGGCAGGGTTGTAGTTGTTGAACAGTTCCAAGGCAGAACGGTACAGTGCACTTGTATTGCTCACCCTTAAATCATCCTTGTAACCATCTGTAAAGATGCACATATTGCAGCATACTTGGTTTTTAAAGCCAATAGCCAACCTAAACAACTCTGGAACTTTCTTGCTGTATAAGTTCATTTGATTATAGGCTCTAACTCCTACTATTGAAAGGTTCAACTTGTTTCCCTCAACCGTTTCATAGATTGTAGGAATGTCAATACTGAAAGCTGCCCTTTCATAGTAGATTGTTTTGTCTGATTCCAACAACTGATTGGCAGGTTTGTGGATAGCTTCGGGAATGCGCCCCTTAATCACATGAGAGACACGAATATCGGGTGTTCCGATAGTCTCACCATTGTAGTAGGAGTTTGCAGCTTCCCAAACAGTTTCAATAAATGCAGCATGGTTTACTGTAAGCTCATTGTCTTTTGCAAAAACGGGAGTAATACAGTCATTTTTCAAATGTTGCAAGGTAGCTTCTTGGGTGTTTGCCTCAATGAAATGATTTACTCTTTTAGGCGTTGCAGTTTCTTCAATAATGGTTGCTTCTTCTGCAAACTCACCTAAATTCATTCTCTCTCTGTTCTCTGTTGGCATGATAACTAAATTTGTCATAATGATAAAAGTTTAAATGATTAATAATTCTTTTTTATATCAATATACAGAGGGGGACTTGAGGGGTTGTGAACTCGTGAGGCAGACACTCTTATATATTTTAGGTTACTGGCTGAATGGGGAGGGGGATTTCTGTATTAAGTACCTTATATGTCTGTTCTCTTGACTTTTAGCTAAACTGCATATAGGTGATTCTTTAATTAGGTAGCCTTTTTAATGTCATTGGCTGTATGTGGCATATTATAAAGTATAGGCTATATAACTCTAATAAAAAGCGAAAGTTGGATTCCGCCATATTGCAGGTTTCCTCCAACTTTCTTTCTCTGCCGTTACTTGCGCCATATCAAAGCGTTGTCTTTCACGTTCACATTGGCAAACGGTTTCAGTTCCGCAATGAGTTGCTGGACTTCTTCTTGGGTAGGCTCTGGCAGTACAATTCTCCTGCAAGAGTTCCTTCCTATGTTCACCAACTTGGGGCTGCATCTTCTGATAAAAGACACCATTTCTTCACGGTCAAACCGCATCAAAGGTTCTGCCGTTACCATTGTGGAGCGTCCAAGCCTTGCTATCTCTTCCATGGCTTCCACCCGTTCCTCAATCTTTGGAGCTTTGTTCATTATCTCCGGGTAGAAACGGTTGGTCTCAATGGTCGTGCAGAATACCACACGTTCCATAATCGGATGGTTGATGAACTCCAAAAATCTCTTGGGGTTCTTGGACTGCAACAGGTAAGCGTTGGGCAGTAACATGTTACTGTTCTGATGGCAGTAATCCAACACTCTGGCAATCCATTCGGATGGTATGTCTTCAGCGAACATATCCGTGGAACTGCCAATAAAAATAGACCTGCCACAGCCAAGGTCTGTATTAAGTTCATATTCTGCCAATCTTGGCGGATTGGCATTTGGATTTATCTGCTTCATATAGCAATAGCTGCAATCGTGCAGGCATTTGCCTTTGATGGGATTCCAAGTATAGTTAACAAACTTGTACATATCCCCTTTTCTTGGATTTAACATATAATTCTCAGTTTAATGTTGTTATTCTTAGGGGTGACATTTTCAGAATCACCCCTTTAAAAGTACTTTTCCTATATTTTTGTCACCTCTTAGAATTTGAACTTATAAAGTCTTTTTCCTCTTTTCTTCTTTGTCGGCTTGTCCTCGTACTCGAAGAAATCACCGATAGTATGGGACGTGACAGCTTTCGGGTATTTGATGCCAAGCAGCTTGAATATCCGTTGCAATTCTTTCTTTATAAAGCTGTCAGCATACCAAGTATTCTCCTTGAAAGAGTTCCTGATGAGTTGGATAGCCTCTGTGCCTGTGCTCTTTTCATGGTAGCATTTCAATATCATGGCTTCCCTTATCATTGTTTCCCGATAGCGTAAATGTTCAATGGTGGCTTTACCCAGCGTGTCGTATGCCTCCACGATGAACGGGTCTGACTCTTCAAGCTCTTTCCGATAGTCAATCTCCATCCGGGTTTCACAAGCACCGAGCATTTCCAGCAATTCAACAATCTGCATACGCTTTTCTCTGACGGTCAGCTTCGGATTTTCCATTTTCAATCTCTCATAATCGCCAAGCCGATATATCCGCTCTTCCATATAGACATTAAACGTGTCGCATTGTTGGTATGCCGAATATAGCTGTGCCTTATCGCTATAATATCCTTTCGCCACTTCATCGTCCACATAGTTGTCGATTAAGAAGTAACTCTTTTGTCCGTTACTGTCAAGAAACCTGTTGAATGGAGAACAAGTGATATATTCCCACCAAATGTTTCTTCTTTCCGTATCGGGGGCGGTGTCACGAAACTGTTTTAAGATTTGATGCGCCGCTTCAAGCCCCCTTATGTACCCTCGAACTTCTTCTTTGCTTTGTACACGGAAGTTCGGATTGATATTCACGATGTGCTTTAACGAACCGATGCCATTGCGGAATCTTCCCGCTATTTGTACGGAATCCGTGAATGGGTCTATTGTGGTAAATTCAGCCAAGTAGCAATTGGAAAGCAGGATAACATTGGGGTTCTCATTCAGCTTAATATCCACCGCATTATAAAAACGTGAGGTCAGCCAGTTGTAACGTTTCATGTATTTGGGTTTCCAATCCTCGTGCGCATCCTTGAATTTCACATCCTTGTCATTCCGTAGCTTCTTCACGCTATTGGCAGAACAGAACACCGCTGATTCACCGAACACGCCAAGCTGTTTCATCAGATTATAAATCATGTCGGTGGAGTTGCAGAATATAAAGACGTTTCCATCCAAGTTCTCAAGTGTTTCCTTGACGGTCTGCAACACATTGTTTGTGATATGCAGAAAAAGGTCTTTGGTGTAGTCAAATTCCGGTGCTAATGTGATTTGTTGGAAGCTCTCGAAACGTGGGTCTGTGAAGTCGATAGGCGTGGCAGATACCAACGCCTTGTTCTCACACTCAAAGAATAAGTCCATAGGCAGTGCTATGTTTTGCCGGTAATCCGAATCCTTGATGATTTTATGGCACTCGTCATAGAGCAGGAAGCAGTCGAACCGAATTTCAATGTCGGTAGCTCTCAATGCTTCTTCCACTTTGGGAAAACTCTCCGGTGTTGTCAGTATTTTCAGAAACTTGCCCTTGCTCTCTTCTATGTAATCAATAATGTCATCGGTATAGACACCATGACATACTCCAAACAAGTTGTCATTTCGGTGTTCGGGGTCTTCGCACTTGCCGATGATTACCGGACGGTTTGGCTCAATGATGATAGAGTTACGTCTTGCTTTCAGTTCGGAAAAGGTCGCACCAAGCCCTGTCAGTTTTTTGTGCAGGATTGTATTGGTCGGAATTTCTCCATTTGGCAGTAATTCTGTAAGATATGGGATTCTGTTCCCTTGTTTCTTTATAATGATATTTTGGATATTCATACCTGTTTGTCTTAAATGGTCGTTGATAGAGGAGAGAGGGATTGTAGGAAATCCCCCTTTCCGTTCATCTTTAGATAGCTTGCTTCCTCTCACGAAGCCAATCAAGCAATTCATCTGTGCATTCCACATAAAAGAACACCTTGCCATATTTGGCTATGTGTGTACCGCTCAACTTTCCGTTACGTTCCCGGAACAACGGTGTCCATTGAATCGTCTTGTTCGCATTGACGAATAACCTCAACATGTCGGTTTTGTAGGTTTCATCATCCGTTTGGATTGCGTCCATTGGTACAGGGTCGCACTCAAATGGCTTGCCATTCTCAATGTACCGCATCAGTCCCGCAAATAAGGCAGGATTCAGTTGTAGCTTGTACGGGGCGACGTTTTTTGATTCCACCTGCACGCACGCATGGCTGGTATTCTTGTCCTTGTAGAAGCGCAGGGATAAGACATCACGTCTCTTCATATCCTTGCTCAACTCGTCACATGCTCCCTTGTTGTCATAGGGCATTTGTGATTGTTCAGCCGGAAAGCTGAAATCAAAACCATAGTCGTTTTCTGCCATAGGCAATAATCCTAAATCATTATTCTTTTCCATAATTCATTCTTCGTTTAAAGTTCAAAACTAAAACTACCTAACTCTGTGGATTCCGAATCTTCAAAGTCTCCTTCGGAGATTGGTTCTTCCATGAAGCCAATCAAAAGGGTTTCTGCACTCGCAGTACCATTGACTGCTTTCATAATCTCTGTCGCGTTAGAGGTCGCTACCTTATTTACTGTTTCCATCTTCTTCCTTTTTATGATGGTTAGTAAACTCTTTGCTCAACCTCCCGTGAGCAATCGGGGCAATCTCTGACTTTGGCGCCTTGTCGTTTTTGATTACGGTGCAAATTTCTGAAATCCTGTTCAGGTGGGTTGGTAAATAATTCCAGAAAGAAAAGAGTAGTTTTTTACCAAAATAAAAAAGCACTCCTTCTTGGAAAAGGAATGCTTTGATTATTAATGATATGAAAGTTTAGAATAGCGCCCAATCATTATCGTTGTTAGGTGAACTTTTATATGAACGTTTATCCAATACTTCTTCAATGGTATTGTATTTCTTTAAGAGGTTGTTTAAACGACCACGAATTGATATAGGCTCAACCTCAATAGGGTCTATTAGTTCTAAAATACTAAGGTACTCGTGAATAAATCTGACTTGCGCATTTGTCACAGAATTTTCCTTTGAGGATTTCATGCAGGGTACGGTTTGGAGCAAATGATATGTACCCCAAATAAGACGGGCTGCCGTTTCATTAAGTTTTGCGCCAACTTTTTGCCCATATACCTGTTGCAGCTCTCTTTCTGCTTCCTCCACATTTTCTACTCCAAGAAATTTGTATAGGTAGCGGTCTAACATCTTTTCAAACCAAGGGTACATTGTTTGGATTTCAACTGATTCTGTTGCATATCCGAATTTAATATAGCAAGATTTGTGATATTTGTTTTTCCCTTTATGTCTTGCTATGTACAATCGTAAGAGGTCTGGTCGTACTTGCAAAGCATAAGTATCTATGTTCCAATTAATCTCATCTATATCTTCATTCGGTGACAGCCCATTTTCGTTGCGGTTAAGAATTGCCGCCATAACAAGTAATGTTGAAGCAATATTCTTGTAATTTATTTCATCTTGCCCTAATTTATTCTTGCATAAAGCAATAATTGCTTCAATTTTTTCTTCAAAGTTATTGGTTGTGGTAATCGTCACCTTGTCTTCTGTAGCCAAGGCATAATCCGTAACTCTTATGTATTTGTGTCCGCCCTCTTCATACGAGTTTTTCTCATGAAGTTCTTTGTCAAGTCGTCCCTCTTGTGATTGTTTATCATACATCATCAAAAGTTCGCTTTGGATTTCTTGAATTTTGAAACCGTAACAACTTTCTAAAAGAGGCAGGATTGTTCTTAATAGGGATGTATCAATTTTCATGGTTGTTGCTTTTTGCCAAAAATAGAAAAATAATCCCACTTGTAACAGTCACAAATAGGATTATTTTGAGGTTATAGCAAATTCTTCATTGCATTGTTTATCTGCTCATTGTCGAAACTATCTAAATAAACTTGTGTTACTCGTTCCGAACTGTGTCCCATAATCTGCCCTATGATAGCGGTTGATATACCTGCCTTCTTCATAATGGTAGCTTGGCTATGTCTTGCAACGTATGTGGTGATTGGAATGGGTATGCCCAATTCTTCGCCAATCTGTTTTAAGCGTTTATTTACTTTGGTGATAACTTTATGCAGTCTATTGGCTTTCTCTTGTTCCGTTGTATGTCTGTTTGAAAATATTGGGAACAGATAAGGGTTGTTCTTGTCGTGGTACTTCTTTATGAGTTCAACTGCTTGCGGAACTAACGGTAATTTGATGAGTTTGCCAGTCTTGCATCTTTTATAGACAAGTCTGTTGTCTATGATGTTCTTCTGTGTTAGATTGGCTATATCCACAAAGTTAATGCCACCCATGTAATAGGTGAAAGCAAACAAGTCTATGGGTAGGCGCATGAATCTGTTGTCTGTCTGATATTGCAACACTCTGTTTATGTCCTCCTTGCTCAACGCTCTTTTGGCTGTTTCTTGATTCAACTTAGATACTTTGTATTTCTTGAAAGGGTAGTGTTCCGCTTTCACCATATCTTCTTGTATGGCATAATTATAGATGGTGCGCAATGTTCTGAATCGTATGCCGATGGTATTCTCCGCAAGTCCGTTGTTTCTAAGCCATGTCTCGTATTTTTTTAGCCAAGCAACATCTATATCTGTGAAATGAATATTCAGATGTTTATTGTACTTGATGAGTGAATTGTACACTTGTTTAACAGAAAGCATATATCCACGTCTGTTTTCTTCTTGAAGAAGTCGGAGATACTCATTAAATGCTTCTTCTACCGTTTTCGGTTTAACTGAATTGGAGATTCGCTCATTCAAAGTGTTGGCTGTAAACGACTTATCCTCTGATTTCAGTTTAACTATTTCCGTTTCATACTCCTTTTTCTTGTTGGCTATGAGTATGTTGATATGCTCTCTGTCAGGGCAATTCGATTTTGGTACATTCTTTTCAAAGTTCCAATGCTCCGCTTTTACGGACACGCCAAGACTGACATACTTCTTTTTACCGCCCTTGCAGATACGAATCATAAGCGGATGTTCACCATTACTAAGAGTTTTTGACTTGTAACACAGTACATTAACCGTTGTAGCCATATTGATTTCCGGTTTAACTCTTGGTTTAACTCTGACAGCAAAAAGTGGCTAAATTTGTGGAAAAACAGGGTAGTATATAAAGAAAAAAGCAGCTACTTTTATTAGTAACTGCTTGATAATTAATCTTTTAAAAGTGGTGCCACCAGGAATCGAACCGGGGACACAAGGATTTTCAGTCCTTTGCTCTACCAACTGAGCTA
>ENA-USUG01004455-USUG01004455.1-human-gut-metagenome-genome-assembly--contig:-NODE-4455-length-17286-cov-16.069615_pt1 | contig 17286 bp, 16 predicted proteins | sample MGYA00250059_ERZ773394 | MGnify/ENA primary metagenome ERZ773394 (study PRJEB29103, sample SAMN06111957) | human gut metagenome | biome: human gut; feature: ankylosing spondylitis patient; material... | reverse complement strand
GTAATCTGAAAAAGGAAACGCTGGTAGAAAGAATAAGGTATCAGGGATAGCAAGTAATATGTAATGAACTAGGTCTTAACGAAGAGGAGAAATAGATAATTTCCAATTTAACAACTTGCCCTTTGAGAGAGGAAAAATCCTTTTCTCAAAGGGCTTTTTCTATTTATACAGATATTCGAAAACTACAGGATAAAGCCCAAACTTCATATACTCTAAGCACAAGGAGGTTGAGGTTTGGTTATGAACAGCAGTTTGCCAGAAGTACACTCAGAACTTGTTTTGGAATGATCAGAGAAGAACATGCCGTTGAACGGGAGTTGCAGTTATGTGGGTATTTTTGTATAATAACTTCTGAAAAAATGTCAGCGTCTCAGGCATTGACCATCCGTAACCGGATCAGATGTTCAAAGCATTGGCAGACTGTATGCGGGTGGAATTGCCGGAAGAGATGATAAGCAGACACAAGAGAGTGAGGATGCGTTCCGCTATGAAAGCAGCATCACGCAATGTCAGATTATGAACACCAGTGTAGGCAGTGCATACACCGCAGGCGGCATCATTGGAGAGAACAATTTCAGTGTGATCTCTGAAAATACGATGGATGGAGTATCGGTTTATGGCGGATGCGAGTATGCCGGACATATTGCCGGAATCTGGAGAAGTACCTGTTGTGCAGCAAAAGACAATTATATAGCAAATGCCAGGACAGCTACCGATACCGGAACAGCAGACATCGCTGCCGGATATGCAGAAAAGCCGGGTGCTTATGATGGTGTCCATGCGACAGTCATGGTTCGTGCAAACGATAACAACACGAAAGTAATAACAGGAGAGCAAAGTATGTCATATAAAAAAGGATATTTTGTGTGCTACGTTGATCACAAAGGAGCACATCAGTTATTCTATGAGATGAAGTATTCAGGCAGTGAATGGTAAGAAGAAAAACGAACGCTAAGAAAAGCTTCCCATTGACACTGTGACGGCTATCTCATATAATAACAACAGAAAACAGATTACAAAGAAAGACAGGGCATGGTCTGTTGTCAGGGTACAACAGGCCATGCTTTTTTGAAAGGGAGGTTTTTTATTTATCATGTCCAGTGACTCGACTTCATTGGTTATTATTCTGGTCTGTCTTGTTTTGTCCGCATATTTTTCTGCGACCGAGACAGCCTTTTCCACGATGAGCCATGCACGTATGAAAACAATGGCAGACAAGGGTGACAAATCCGCAGCACTTGCACTTCAGCTGGCAGACAATTACGACACGCTGCTTTCGGCGATCCTGATCGGCAACAACCTGGTCAATATTCTGCTCTCATCTGTGGCGACACTGCTCTTTGTCAAATTTTTGGGTGAGCAGACAGGGGCGAGCGTTGCAACAGCTTCCGTCACGGTTGTCGTGCTGATCTTTGGTGAAATCTCGCCGAAAAGCATTGCCAAAGAATCACCGGAGAAATTTGCCATGTTTTCCGCACCGTTTATCCGTGCCTTGATGGTGCTTTTAAAACCATTTATCTGGATGTTCGCTCAATGGAAAAAGCTGCTTGTCAAACTGTTCAACAAGTCTTCGGATGACCGTGGGATCACGGACGAGGAGCTGATGACGATCGTGGAAGAAGCAGAGCAGGAAGGCGGGATCGATGCCGATGAAAGTACACTGATCCGCAGTGCGATTGGTTTTATGGATCTTGAGACAAGTGATATTTATACGCCGCGTGTGGACATTGAGAGTATTCCGCTGGATGCGACAAAAGAAGAAATCGCAAAAATGTTTCTGGATACCGGATTTTCAAGGCTTCCGGTCTACGAAGAAGATATCGACCACATCATAGGCATTATCAACCAGAAGGATTTCCACAATTTTATTTATCATACCGACCGACCTCTGAAAGATATCATCCGCCCGGTGCTGTTTATCACGCCGACGATGAAGATCGGTGTCCTGTTGAAAAAGCTTCAGGACAGTAAAACTCACATTGCGATCATTCTGGATGAATTTGGCGGAACGGAAGGTCTGGTTACGATTGAAGATATCATCGAAGAGCTGGTCGGTGATATCTGGGATGAGCATGACCGTGTCATCAAAGAAATCGAAAAAATTTCAGACCGGGAATATCTGATGAGCGGATCGGCAAATATTGATAAAGTATTTGAACTGCTGGATATCGAGAAAGCGGTGGATGTCAATACCTTGAGCGGCTGGATCATGGAAGAGCTGGGGCAGATCCCGAAAGAGGGGGACAGTTTTGTAAGTGACGGCGTGAAAGTAGTTGTCCTGAAGATGGATGAACATCGTGTTGATAAAGCAAAAGTTTATCAAAACGTTCAAAATAATGCAGAAAACGAAGGAAACCAGGAAAAATAACAGCAAAAACATTCGAATAATGCAAAAGTCTTTCAAAAAACTGCTTGACGGAAAAAATAAAATCGGCTATAATGCATAGCAAATCCATAGGGATAAAGACGCAGACAATGGAGCCTGTAAAAGGGATCCATTGTCTGCGTCTTTTTTTGTAACAGTTCAGCCATGACAAAATGCAAAAAAATATGAATGTAAACTTGTTTGCAAATGAATATTTTATGTATTTTGATATGGCGCTCTGCCAAAAGCGAGATTTTAGCTGCGATAGCAGCGAAAAAGGCGATGGAATCGCCAAATCGAGCTTACATGGTTGAACTGTTGATGTTGATTTTATTCTTACTAAATAAACGAACAGGAGGATTACTATGAGACTTACCCCGAAGGAACAGGAAAAACTGATGCTTCACATGGCGGGAAATCTTGCCAAAGAGAGAAAAGAACGCGGCGTGAAGCTGAATTATGTAGAATCACTTGCCTATATCAGTTCGGAACTTCTGGAACTGGCACGTGACGGAAAAACGGTTGTGGAGCTGATGCAGCTGGGAACGAAGATTCTTAGCAAAGAAGATGTTATGGATGGTGTTGCAGATATGCTGGAAGAAGTACAGGTAGAGGCAACTTTTCCGGATGGAACCAAGCTGGTAACGGTACATAATCCGATCCAGTAGACAGGAGGCATCCCCGCAGATGATCTGCGGGCGAATCTTGAAGAAGGAGGACAACAAACCATGAAAATCGGTGAAATTATTCCGGCAGACAGAGAGATCACACTCAACGAAGGAAAAAACACAGTGAAAATTCTTGTTGCGAATAAAGGAGACCGCCCGGTGCAGGTGGGATCTCATTATCATTTTTTCGAAGTAAATAAATGCCTTTCGTTTGACCGTGAGACAGCTTATGGATATCATCTGGACATTCCGTCAGGAACATCAGTTCGTTTTGAACCGGGCGAAGAAAAAGAGGTTCAGCTCACACAGATGGGCGGCAGAAAGCGTGTATTTGGATTAAATGACCTGACAAGAGCCAGAGCAGAAGAAGACACGAAAAAAGCTTCTATGGAAAAAGCAGCATTAAAAGGTTTTGTATAGGAGGATGGCAGATGAGCGTAAAAATTTCCGGTGAAAAATATGCAATGATGTACGGCCCGACCGTGGGCGATAAAGTAAGACTGGCAGATACAAGCCTTGTCGTTGAAGTGGAAAAAGATTTTACCACCTATGGAGATGAAATTAAATTCGGAGGCGGAAAAACCATCCGTGACGGTATGGGACAGTCTGTTAAGACCTGCAGCAAAGACGGAGATCTGGATCTGGTCATCACAAATGCACTGATCGTGGATGTGACCGGAATCATAAAAGCAGATATCGGTATCAAAGACGGCAAAATCGTCGGAATCGGAAAAGCAGGAAACCCGGATATTATGGACGGCGTAACTCCGGGCATGACGGTTGGAGCTTCCACAGAGGCACTGGCAGGAGAAGGCATGATCGTAACTGCCGGCGGAATTGATACCCACATTCATTTTATCAGCCCGCAGCAGATCGACTGTGCACTGTACAGCGGTGTGACAACAATGATTGGAGGCGGTACCGGTCCGGCAGACGGAACCAATGCAACGACCTGTACACCTGGACCGTGGAACCTGAAAATGATGCTCAAAGCAGCAGAAGAATATCCGATGAACTTGGGATTCCTCGGAAAAGGAAACTGTTCGGATGAAGCACCGCTGATCGAGCAGGTCAAAGCAGGTGCAATGGGACTGAAAATTCATGAAGACTGGGGTGCGACACCGGCTGTTATCAACCACTGCCTGAATGTAGCAGATGAGTACGATGTGCAGGTAGCAATCCATACCGATACGCTGAATGAGGGCGGATGTGTCGAAGATACCCTGGCAGCGATCGGAGGTCGAACGATCCATACTTACCACACCGAGGGTGCAGGCGGAGGACACGCACCGGACATCATCCGTGCAGCGGCAGCAGGAAATGTACTTCCGTCATCCACAAACCCGACCATGCCATACACGGTCAATACACTGGATGAGCATCTGGATATGCTGATGGTATGCCATCATCTGGACAAAAAAATCCCGGAAGATGTCGCATTTGCAGATTCCAGAATCCGTCCGGAAACCATCGCAGCAGAAGATGTTCTGCATGACATGGGTATCTTCAGTATGATGAGTTCGGACTCTCAGGCAATGGGACGTGTCGGCGAAGTTATCACACGTACCTGGCAGACAGCAAGCAAAATGAAAGACGAACGCGGAGCACTTCCGGAAGACGAAGGCAAAGGAAATGACAACTTCCGTGTAAAACGTTATATCGCAAAATATACGATCAATCCGGCATTAACACATGGTATTGCAGATTATGTAGGTTCTGTGGAAAAAGGCAAGTTCGCAGACCTGGTACTGTGGAAACCAGCATTCTTCGGTGCAAAACCGGATATGATCATCAAAGGCGGCATGATCATTGCATCTAAGATGGGTGATGCAAATGCATCCATCCCGACCACACAGCCAGTTCTCTATCAGCCGATGTTCGCAGCACATGGAAAGGCAAAAAATGAAGCATGCCTGACTTTTGTTTCTAAAGCAGCTTACGATGCAGATATCAAAGATGCATACGGACTGGAAAAAACCGTTGTTCCGGTAAAAGGATGCCGCACGATCGCCAAGAAAGACATGGTATTTAATAATCGCACACCGAAAATTACCGTAGATTCGGAAACCTATGAAGTGACGGTCGACGGAGAATCCATCACATCCAAACCGGCACAGAAACTGCCGCTTACACAGCTGTATAACTTATTTTGATGTCCAAGGGAGAAATGGACATAAAATGGATGCTTGCATACATTTTTATGTCTATGAATCCCGCCAAATCATGAAAAAGCAGCCATTTTTCGCAGAAAAATGAGCGGATTTTGAATGATTGCAAAATTGCGAGAGTTATATTATAACGGAGCAATTTTGAGGACATCAATTTAAATAAAGAGTTAGGAGGAACAAAATGTTAGGAGTTTGCCTTTTATTTGTGGGAATTGTACTGATCAACAACGGCATGTGTACGCTGTACAAAGTCGATGGCAAATCGGCGGCAGTGATGAATTTGCTGACCGGAGGCCTGTCGGTTTTTATCAATTTCGTGAGCCTGGTACAGCGCAACTATTATGCGGCAGGAACCGGACTTCTGTTTGGATTTACCTATCTGTTTGTCGCATTCAGCAAGATTTACAAGCTCAGCCCGATTCCGTTTGCATGGTTTTCCACCTTTGTTGCAGTCAATGCACTGATCTTTGGAACCATCGAGGGAATTACCGGAAGTGCAGCACTTGGAATTACCGCAGATATCCGCTGGGCAGGTATCTGGTATCTGTGGGCAATCCTCTGGGGAACTGCATTTGTAGAAGATATCATGGGCAAAAAGCTCGGAAAATTTGTACCGCTGCTTCAGGTGTTTGAAGGCGTGGTCACCGCATGGATTCCGGGAATCATGCTGATCTTAGGAGTATGGTAGAATGGTTTGTGAAAAAGTAATCGGAAAATTAAAAGATGTGGATATCGCAGGAAAAACAGTAGAATATGTGGATATTGAATGGCATGAAGCATTTAAAAAGATCCATCGAAAAGTGACCGGTCAGGGTCGTGAAGTGGGCATCCGTATGGATGATTCCATTCTGACAAGAGGATTGTTTCAGGATGATGTGATCTATGATGCAGACGGTGTGGTGATCGTGGTCAACACACCGCCGTGCGAAGTGATCGAAGTATCGCTTGCACCGGGACACGAAAAATATGTGGCAAAGGTCTGCTACGAGATCGGAAACCGTCATGCACCGCTTTTCTGGGGCGATAAAGAAAATACCTTTATCACCATTTACAATGAGCCGATGATGGCGATGCTGGAAAAACTGCACGGGGTAAAAGCAGAAAAAACCGTGCGGAAACTCGATTTTGATAGACGGATTTCCGCAGCGATCCACAACCATCATCACTGAGAATATAAAAGATATTACGGTGCCGGGGCAGAATGTGCTCCGGCATCACAAAAAGAGAGGAACGGATATGGACAGAGAACAGGAAATTCGCCGTTTCTTCTTATTGCAGGTAAATGACGCACTTTTCCCGATCGGAGGCTATTCTCACTCGCAGGGACTGGAAACTTACATCCAGCAGGGAAGCGTCTGCGATGAGAAAACAGCGGCAGAATATATTCATAAAAAACTGCGTTTCGCACTTGCTTATACCGATCTGCTGGCAGTTCGCCTTGCGTGGGAACTGGCAGATCAAAATGATGCAGACGGACTGGATGAGCTGGAAGAAATCCTCGGAGCATCCAGGATTCCTTTTGAACAGCGGGAAGCGTCCAGAAAAATGGGTTCCCGTTTTGCAAAAACAATCGAAAAATTGCATGCAGAAACGATGCCGATGAAAAACAGAGAAATTTTTGAAGCGTATCTGGACGCAAGAAAGGGAAAAGCGGTCAGTCACTGCATTGTGTACGGAGTTTTCTGTGCGGCTCTTGGAATCGAGGAAGAAGAGACGTTGTATCATTATTTATATGCACAGACTTCCGCAATGGTAACAAACTGTGTCAAAACCATCCCGCTCAGTCAGAGTGCAGGACAGCAGCTTTTGAGCGGATGTTATCCGGAATTTGCAGAAATTCTGGAAGAGATCCGAACTTACAGCGAAGATGACCTGTGCCTGTCAGCACCGGGATTTGATATTCGTGGAATCCAGCACGAAAAACTGTATTCCAGATTGTATATGTCATAGCAGGAGGAAAAAAAGTATGTCATACGTGAAAATTGGAGTTGCCGGCCCGGTAGGTTCCGGAAAAACAGCACTTATCGAAGCATTATCAAGAAAAATGGCAAAAGACTACAGCATTGGTGTCATCACCAATGATATTTATACAAAGGAAGACGCACAGTTTCTGGCAAAAAACAGTGTTCTTCCAGTCGAGCGGATCATCGGTGTGGAAACCGGCGGATGCCCGCATACGGCAATCCGTGAAGATGCCTCGATGAACCTTGAAGCAGTTGATGAAATGATGGAGCGTTTCCCGGATATTGAACTGCTCTTTATCGAGAGCGGCGGAGATAACCTTTCCGCAACCTTCAGCCCAGAACTGGTAGATGCCACGATTTTCGTGATCGATGTTGCAGAAGGAGATAAAATTCCGAGAAAAGGCGGCCCTGGTATCACAAGATCAGATCTGCTTGTCATCAACAAAATCGACCTCGCACCATATGTCGGAGCAAGTCTGGAAGTCATGGAACGTGATTCAAAGAAAATGCGTGGTGACCGTCCATTCCAGTTTACCAACATCCGCGGGGATGAAAATGTGGATAAAGTAGTAGAATGGATCAAAAAAAGTGTATTGCTGGAAGATCTGTAAGCATAATGTTCGACTTGAACGCAGAGAAGCGGATTGTGAATGTCCGCTTTACTTCACAGCAAGAATAGAAGAAGCATTCTTGAAAAATAAAAAAGAAAGGCGGACGAACATTTGACAGAAAACAAATTCGGAAAAATATCCAGACTGTCGATCCGCACCGGAAGCCGGGATGGAAAAACCATACTGGAAGATCTTTTCTTTACTGCACCTTATAAAGTTATGACACCATTTCCAAAAGAAGATGGCGGAATTTCCATTATGCCGCTGTGTGCTTCGGCCGGAATCATGGAAGGCGATGTTCAGGAGTTCACCTTTCAGATTTCCGAAGGAAGCAATCTGGAATTTCTTTCTCAGTCTTTTGATAAAGTGCATAAGATGAAAGAAGGACTGGCACGCCGGAGTGTGACGGTAGAAGTGAAAAAAAATGCAGTCTTCTGTTACTATCCGCAGCCGGTGATCCCATACGCACAGTCTGCATTTGAAAGTGATATGAAAATCCATCTCGAAGACGAAAGTTCAAGATTCTTTCTGATGGAAATCATTTCCTGCGGTCGAAAAGCATCCGGGGAACGCTTTCGCTACCGGAAGTATGCATCGAGAGTTTCCATCTGGCGAAACAAAAGTCTGATCTATCGGGACAATACCTGCTATGAGCCGGAAAAAATGGGAATGGAAGGCATCGGTATGTACGAAGGTTACACACATATGGCAAATCTGTTCCTGACCGGCAACAGCGAAGAACTGCAGCAGAATATCTGGGAGATCCTGGCACAGGAACCGGAGTGTGATGGCGGCGTGACAAAACTTGTGCAAAATGATCTCGCCGTCCGGATATTCGGACAAAGAGCACAAAAACTGCAGGAAGTGGCAGAGAAAATGAAGGCGGTTTTCCTGTGAAACGAATAGATAAACTGTATACAGAAAAAAGTGTATGTGCAAATGAACGAATTCCCAGAAGGGCACGTAAAAGTGCCTTCTTGGGAATTCGTTCATTTTGCATATTGCCGTAAGTTTCCAGAGCTGATAAAACAGGTTCCTGGAAGCGTGGATGTTTCCGATGGAATCAACGAAACTGGCGAAATAGACAATAAACGGACAGAGAATATGTAGAAAATTACTAAAAAGCGAACGCTTGATAAAAATAAATAGTAACAATATAGACAAAAACATAAAAATGTACTATAATAAACTTAACATGTATACCGAGAGGGTGCTGGAAGTCCCGCACAGCGGGACTTCATTTTTCGCAGAGATTTTCAAAATGACAAAAAGTCTGCGAAAAGAGAGGAAGAAAAAGAAAAAATTGCAGCTGAAAAGGAAACGGAACGGCTGCAAAAGAAAAAATGCATAAAAGGAGGAATGTACATGCATTTGAGAAAGAAAATTTTGTCTGTAGTGTTAGCCGGTGCCATGATCGGCGGTGAGCTTCTGACCGGTATCGGCAGTTTCTCACTGAACGTCAGTGCAGCCGACAGCAGTTTCGCAGGAGAAGAGTGGTATGACCAGATTGCCACAGTAGAGGAAAACAGAGAGCCGGCACATGCGTATTTTACACCGTATGAGTCTGCAGAAAAAGCTTTGACAAACGAAAAATCAGTTCTGGATGTGGATGAATCAGAATCCGCTTACAAACAGTCCCTGAACGGTACCTGGAAATTCAAATTTGCCCAGAAACCGGCAGAACGTGAAAAACAGGTAAAAGGTGCAGATGCAAAAAATTATGTGGAGAACTGGGATACCTCAGGCTGGGATGACATCAAAGTTCCAAGCTCCATCCAGACGATCAAGGATGCAGACGGCAATTTCAAATACGAAAAGCCGATCTATGTAAACCAGAGATATCCGTGGCAGAACTATGAAAATGTCAGCCTTGGAGCAAACGTTACAGCACCGACCGTAAACAACAGTGTCGGCCAGTACAAGAGAACCTTTACCGTTCCTTCAGACTGGGATGGAAGAGATGTTTTCGTATCCTTTGAAGGTGTAGAGTCCGCATTCTATTTATATGTAAACGGACAGAGAGTCGGATACGGCGAAGACAGCTACACAACGGATGAGTTTAACATTACAAGTTATCTGAAAAAGGGTGAAAATACTATCGCTGTGGAAGTTTACCGCTGGTCTACCGGAAGTTATCTGGAGAACCAGGACTTTATCCGTATGAGCGGTATTTTCCGTGATGTAAATCTTTACTCGAAAGCAAAAGTAGAGATGCGTGACCTGTTTGTAAAAACAGATCTGGATAAAAACTATAAAGATGCAACCCTGACGCTGGATGCAGATATCCGTAATCTCGGTGATGATACAGCAGCAGGCAAGAAATATACCGTATCTGCTGATCTTTACAAGATTGACGGCAAGACAAAAGTGTGGTCTGAGCCGATGGTGATCGAAGCGACTGTTCCGGCAGCAAAGGAAAATGTGGCAGAGAAAGCAGATGACAAGGGTGCACACTTTACCGGCGATAAAAAAGTAACCAATCCGGACAAATGGTTTGCAGATACACCGAACCTGTACATGTTGCTTGTTCAGTTAAAAGATGAAAACGGCAATGTCGTGGAGACCACTGTTCAGAGAGTCGGATTCCGCGAGATCAGCAAAGCAGATATCAACGAAGCAGGTCAGGAACAGGTACAGATCAACGGTGAAAAGATCATGTTCCGTGGTACAAACCGTCATGAAACAGATGACCAGGACGGACGTGCAATCTCCAAAGAAGATATCACAACCGACCTGAAGATGATGAAGCAGTTCAATGTCAATGCGATCCGTACCAGCCATTATCCGAACAATCCATATATGTACGGACTGGCAGATGAGCTGGGTATTTATATCTGTGATGAGACGAATGCAGAGTCCCACATCGGTGCGACAAGCAGCAACATCCCGTCCGGATATCCGATCTGGAATACTTCCGTTATGGACCGCACCCAGAACATGGTAGAACGTGATAAGAACCATCCATCCGTAGTGATCTGGTCCCTTGGCAATGAAGCTACTTATCAGGTTTACAATATGGATGAAAACTACTGCTTCTACAATTCCACACAGTGGATCCTGGAGCGTGACCCGTCCCGTATCCGTAAATACGAGCGTGATAACCGCTATACAAAGGGTGACCGCAAAAAATCCATGGTAGATATCTATTCCTCCCAGTACTGGGGTGTAGATTCTGTCAAGAGTCAGGTAACAAACACCGGTAATAAGCTGCCGTATATCCAGTCTGAGTATGCACATGCAATGGGTAATGCCCTTGGTAACTTCAAAGAGTACTGGGATATTTTCCGTAACTACCCGAATGCACAGGGTGGATTTATCTGGGACTGGATCGATCAGTCTGTTTCTACAAAAGTAGAAAATACAACAACTTACACGATCACAGATCTGAACACTGGTGTTGCAACGAAATTTGACGGAAAAGTTACCGAAGGACGCAACAATACAAAAGCGATCCAGGGAACTTATGCAGCGACGGACAGTGCAAAACTGGCAACCAACAGCACAACCGGTATCACACTGGATGTATGGGTAAAACCATCGGAGAACTTTACAAAATCCGCACAGGCGTTTATTTCCAGAGGAGACAGTGACGGTTACAACCTTCAGATTGACCGCTATGGTAAATTTGAATTCTTTGTAGATGGATGGAGCGGAGGTACCTTATCCGCAGATATTCCGGCTGATTTCACAGACGGAAACTGGCATCGTCTGACGGCAACTTATATCGGTACCGAGTACAAGCTGTATTACGATGGAAAACAGCTTGCAACAGGACAAAGAACCAACAAGACAACCTGTGATGCATCCAGCAATCCGATCGACATCACCATCGGAGCATCCGCAGACCAGTCCGGAAGAACCTTCAACGGTGCAATCGACCGTGCAGCCGTGATCAAAGGTGTTATGACAGAGGAACAGATCCAGAATACAAACGATAATCTGGACGCAGTAAAAGATAACGTAGCTTATTCTATTGACTTTGGATCTGCTTCCATTAAATCAGAAGGAACAAACTACAAAGACAGCACATACTTCGCATACGGCGGAGACTGGGGCGAGACGGTAAATGATAATGATTTCTGTGCAAACGGTATCTTAAATGCAGACCGCACACCTTCCGCAGAACTGTATGAAGTCAAGAAAGTACATCAGGAAGTTTCCTTCTATGATGACGGTGAAGCAGCAAACGGAAAAGTCCGTGTTGTAAACGAGTTCCTGAACACCAACCTGAACAAATACAATGTCACCTGGACATTAAAAGAAGATAACAAAGTGATCGGAAGCGGTCAGCTTAGCGAGGAGCAGAAGAACATCGCACCGCAGGCAGAAGCTACCGTAACACTGGCAAACTTCCCGAAAGTAAGTGCGACAGCAGGTTCTGACTATACACTGACACTCTCCGTAACACTGAAAGAAGATGCTGCGTGGGCAGGCGATTATTACGGACATGAAGGTGATGAGATTGCATTTGAAGAATTTGATCTTGTTTACACTCCGGAAAAAGCACAGCCAACGATCAGTGCATCTGACATGGATAAAGTAAACGTAGCAGAGAGCGATGATGCGATCACTGTTACCGGAAAGACATCCAAAACAAACGGCAAAGCATTTGAAGTTGTGATCGACAAAGCACAGGGTTATATCACCAGCTATAAAGTAGACGGCAAGACCCTGCTGGAGAATGGACCGGTTCCGAACTACTACCGTGCACCGGTCAGCAACGACCCATCCTTCTCCACAGCGATGAAGAATGCAGCAGAGAACTTCACGCTGGATGAGAACGGCATCACTGTAGATAAGAAAGACAAAGTAGTCAACATTCATGTATCAGGAAGCATTCCTGAAGTAAATACACCGAACAGCATTGATTACATGATCTATGGCAATGGTGAGATCGTAGTAACAAATACGGTTACACCGAGTGCTTCTGCAGGAAATATTGCAAGAATCGGTATGAAGATGACAGTTGCAAAAGATTACGAGAAGCTGACATACTACGGAAATGGTCCGCAGGCAAACTATGTTGACCGTAACACCGGTGCAAAACTTGGTATATACAACAGCACCGTAACCGAACAGTTTGAAAAAAAATATGTAAAACCTCAGGAAAACGGAAACCACACAGGTGTAAGATGGACAGCACTGACAGCAGAAGACGGAACAGGTATCCTGGTATCTTCTGACAGCGAAATGGAATCCGGAGCACTGCACTACAAAGCAGAAGATCTGGCATCTTACCGTCATCCATATCAGGTACCTGTACAGGAAAATACAATCCTGACAGTAGATCTGATGCAGCGCGGACTTGGAAATGCAAGCTGTGGTCCGGCTCCGCTGAGCAAATACATTATTTCCGCAGGAAAGACTTATACACAGACATTCAGCATCCTTCCTCTGACAAAACAGACATCAGATGAAGAAAAGATGGTAAAGAGCAACGAAGATGTGAAATCCGGTATGCCGCTGACAGGAATCAAAGTAAACGGCAAAGAACTGGATAACTTCAGCGACGGACAGAGCGAATACACTTACACACTTCTGAGAGGAAGCTACGAAGAAGGAAAGGTCCCTCAGGTAGAAGCAATCGAAAAATCAGATGATGTCATTGTAACTGTTACACAGGCAACAGCAGTTCCTGGCACAGCGACCATCAAAGCCGTTTCTCCGTTTGGTGTAGAAAAGACTTATACGATTAATTTCAAGGTTCAGGATGAACTGTATGTATCCGATATGGACTGGACGGTTGACCAGGGCGGATACTTCGAAAATACAAGAGATGCCTGCGGATGCGGAAATCCGATGGCAGTCTATGTAGAAGGCACAAAACAGAGCTTTGACAAAGGTGTGGCTATGCATGCACCGGCAGAACTGGGCGTTAACCTGGAAGGCAAGGGCGTAAGCAGATTTACCGCACGCATCGGTATCAGTGCAGACCAGACACTTGGAAACAAAGCAGATGTAAACTATGTGATCAAAGGTGATGGCAAAGAGCTGTACCGCAAAGATCATGTGATCTCCAACGGAGAGTCCTACCTTGTAGATATCGATGTATCCAAAGCAAAAGATCTGCGTCTGATCGTAGAACAAGGTGATGCAGATTACAACGACCACGCACTGTGGGCAGATGCAAAATTCACATTCCAGAGTGAGACTCCGGATCCGCGGCCGGTCAAAGTAGCAAGCATCAGCGTAACAGCAGATAAGACAGAGCTGACCATCGGCGATACGATGCAGGCAACTGCAGCTGTATTACCGGAAAATGCAGACAACAAAGAAGTTACATGGACAAGCTCAGATGAAACAGTGGCAAACGTAAGCGAAGCAGGTCTGATCACAGCAAAAGCAGCCGGAACGGCAACCATCAAAGCAACAGCAAAAGATGGAAGCGGAGTATCAGGAGAACTTGTGATCACGGTAAAAGAAAAACAGGTTACTCCAGATCCGGAGCCGGTCAAAGTAGCAAGCATCAGCGTAACAGCAGATAAGAAAGAACTGGAGATCGGCGGTACTGCTCAGGCAGCTGCAGCTGTATTACCGGAAAATGCAGACAACAAAGAAGTTACATGGACAAGCTCAAATGAAAGTGCAGTAACAGTAAACGAAAGTGGTCTGATCAAAGCAATTGGTGTTGGAAGTGCAGATATCATTGCAACTGCAAAAGACGGAAGCGGTGTAACAGGCAAAGTTACCATCACGGTAAAATCAAAAGATATTGATCCGGTACCGACTCCGACCCCTGCACCGGCAGAAAAAGTCGAAGAGCTGAACAAGGCAGTCAAAGAAGCAGAATCATTCAAAGAAGCAGATTACACAGCTGAGAGTGCAGGCAAACTGAAAGCAGCACTGGCAGAAGCTAAGAAAGTTCTGGAGAATAAGGATGCTACTGAGGCAGAAGTAAACGCAGCACTGAAAGCAGTCAGCGATGCAAAAGCAGCTCTTGTCAAGAAAGATGATAACGATAACAACAACGGAAACAATAATCCGGCACCACAGGTTCCGGCAGTTGGAACAACCACTACAGTAAAAGGCGTTACTTACAAAGTAACGAAAGCTGATGCAGTAAACGGAACGGTTTCTGCAGTGAAACTGAAAGCAACGAAGAAAACAAAAGTTACGATCCAGGATACAGTAAAAGTTGGAAATTACAGCTTCAAAGTAACCACGATCGGTAAGAATGCTTTCAAGAACAACAAGAAACTGAAGAGCATCGTGATTGGAAACAACGTCAAGAGCATTGGCTCCAATGCATTCAGTAAAGCGAGCAGGCTGTCAAGCGTCACTTTCAAGGGAACAAAGATCGTGAAAGTTGGCAGGAATGCATTCAAGGGTACTTCTTCTAAGATGAAAGTTACAGTTTCTAAGAAGATGAAATCCAAAACGCTGAGAGCACTGAAAAAGAACCTTCAGAAAGCAAAAATCAGCAAAAAGGCAACTTATAATAAAGTAGCGAAAGTAAAGTAAATAAAAGAATCTCTTGAATAACAGAAGTTCAAGTTGTAACGAGAATCGTCGCATGCTACAATAGGCATGCGGCGATTTTGTTGGGTAAATGTCAGCAAAGCTGAACAGAATCGCGTGCCAAGTCTTACGTGTCAAGCGGATATTCGCAATTGAAGCAGGGGACTTCCTTGATTTGGTTCAATTATAATAACGAAAGAAGGTAACAAAAGTGGAGACACTGAAAAAGTTTGTGAAATATTATGCACCTTACAAAGGTGTGTTTTTTCTGGATTTGCTGTGTGCAGCGATTATCAGTTTTGTGGATCTGGCATTTCCGCAGATCCTTCGCAGTCTGACAAAAACACTGTTTTTAAAAGATGCAGCTGTGATCTTACAGGCACTGCTTCCTATCGGGGCAGGATTGCTGCTTATGTATGCAATACAGGCGTTGTGCAAGTATTATGTGACGTGTCAGGGGCATATGATGGGAGCAAGGATGGAGCGGGATATGCGCCAGAAATTGTTTGAGCATTATGAAAAACTGTCGTTCTCTTATTATAATCAGCATAATTCCGGTCAGATGATGAGCAAACTCGTATCAGATCTGTTTGACATTTCTGAGCTGGCACATCACGGACCGGAAAATCTGTTCATTTCACTGATTAAGATTGTCGGAGCCTTTATCTTCTTATTTTTTATCAACTGGAGACTGGCAGTGCCGCTTCTGTTTCTGGTTGTGCTGATGCTGATCTTTTCCCTGTGTCAGAATCGCCGTATGCAGGCAACGTTCATGGATAACCGACGCAAGATCGGAGATATCAATGCGAGGCTTCAGGATACCCTTTCCGGGATCCGTGTCGTACAGTCTTTTGCAAATGAGGAGATTGAGCGGAAGAAATTTCAGAAGAGCAACGAAGGATTTCTGGTATCCAAAGATGCGAACTATCGTTGTATGGGAAGTTTTATGAGCAGCAACCTGTTTTTCCAGGGACTGATGTATCTGGTGACCCTGGTCTTTGGCGGATGGCTGATCGCACACGGAAAAATGGAAGCAGCAGATCTTGCCATGTATGCTCTGTACATCGGAATCTTCATCAGCCCAATCCAGATCCTAGTTGAGCTGACAGAAATGATGCAGAAAGGCCTGTCCGGATTTCGCAGATTTCTCGATGTGATCGAGACAGAACCGGATATTCAGGATGCCGAAGATGCAAAACCACTGACCAATGTATGTGGTGATGTATCTTATGAAAATGTTTCCTTTCATTATCAGGATGATGAGACACCGGTACTGTCTCATGTCAGCTTTCGGATTCCGGCAGGCAGATCGATCGCACTGGTCGGACCGTCCGGAAGTGGTAAGACCACGATCTGTTCGTTGCTGCCACGTTTTTACGATGTGACGGAAGGAAAGATCACGATTGACGGAAAGGATGTCAGAGGACTGACACTTGAAAGTCTGCGAAATCAGATCGGACTGGTGCAGCAGGATGTCTATCTGTTCTGCGGAACGATCCGGGATAATATCGCTTACGGAAAACCGGAGGCCTCCATGGAAGAGATCGTCGATGCAGCGAAAAAAGCAAATATTCACGATTTTATCATGTCACTGCCGGATGGATACGACAGCTACGTCGGTGAACGCGGAACACGCCTCTCAGGAGGGCAGAAACAGAGAATTTCTATCGCCAGAGTTTTCCTGAAAAATCCGCCGATCCTTATTTTAGATGAGGCAACGAGTGCACTGGATAATGAGAGCGAACGATGGATTCAGAAAAGTCTCGAAGAACTGGCAAAGAACCGCACCACAATCACGATCGCACACCGCCTTTCTACGATCCGCGGGGCAGATCAGATTCTTGTTGTTGCCGATAATGGGATCGCAGAGAGCGGAACACATGAAGAACTGCTGAAAAAAGGCGGGATTTATGCACATTACTGTGAACTCTCGGAAATGTGACAGATTTTTCAAAGGCCAGTGCAGACAGCAGGCAAATAAAAATTGACCGTTGGTTTCCCGGCAGGTGTAAGGAATGGAAATGCCGGGTTTTTAAAATACTGTTTGCAAAT
>ENA-USUG01004453-USUG01004453.1-human-gut-metagenome-genome-assembly--contig:-NODE-4453-length-17290-cov-5.158485_pt1 | contig 17290 bp, 15 predicted proteins | sample MGYA00250059_ERZ773394 | MGnify/ENA primary metagenome ERZ773394 (study PRJEB29103, sample SAMN06111957) | human gut metagenome | biome: human gut; feature: ankylosing spondylitis patient; material... | reverse complement strand
GCAGAAAAGAAATCTAAAGGCAGGGCAGGCAGGCGGCAAAGCAGGCACGCCCCCCGCCGGGTACCGCTGACGCCCACGAAATTATTTTAACGATGAAATGTCGGCAGATGCCGCCGGAATAGTCGTTACTCTCTATGCGCTTAACGATTTTGCCGAACAGATCAGCCCTACTTTTGGAGAAAAGCATCGGCAGCTCTATGACTACATCGAGTCACATCCTGAAGCTCAGGCGATCTACGCGGCCATCGATTAAGAAAAAGTCCTCTGTCGGCAGCCACCGGCAGAGGACATGAAGGGAGTTCATGAGATGAACATCAAGAAATCCAGTGAAAGACAATACGCGCAAGACAAGGGGGCCGTCAAATTCTATACGTTCGCGCTGCCCGGAGAATCCGAACCGCGCAAATGTACCTTCCATGAAATGATACGGCTCATCAAGGAGCGTTGTCCGAATGGTAAGATGAAGGAGATCTTACTCGCCCAACCTATTAGCCAGGGGCATCCCATTGGGATGCCCCGTCATGGAGGTTGTCATGCGTGCTGTCTTTTCGGGGCTGAGTACGGTCATGTTGCTTCTCGGCGCGGTATTCTGGCTTGGCGACGAATGGAGGTGGCTTATGGATTTCCTCCTTCAGCTTTTTCTGTTCTGTCTGTTGGGAAAGTTCATACTTGTGCCCGCGTTCTTTTTGGCTACGGCATTCAGGTCCGCTTTGGCATTGCGCTTATGATCAGCGTCTTTATCCGCTGGATTGCCATACTGATTTTTGATTTCAGAGTGGACAAGGTGTTTCCTGTCGTTGAGTGCTGGCACGGTATTCCGTACACAATACTTTGCGCCTGGCTCGTCTATCTCGCGCTTTCGCGGACGTCGTTCATGGATGGGGTTGCGGACGGCTTTCGGAGCTAGAGCGAAAAAATCCGGCATTCCCTCGATGGCCCTGACTTTTTGTGCCCAATCGACATGCTCATAGACTTCGAGGATCATCCTGGCGTTTTCATGTCCCATGATCTCTGCGCTAGTCTTGATGTCGGCTCCAGACCGGATGGAGTAGGTTGCGTAGGCGTGGCGCAGATCATATGGCCGGATAGCCCTGATGCCTGACTTCTGGAGTGCAGTTTTCCATGCGGCGGCTATTTTCCGGACCGGCTTTCCCGACCAGTTGATGACATATGGACAGTCCGCGTCTTGGTGTTGCCAGCGGGCGAGAGTGGGGATCAGATCCTTACGAATGGGAATGTCTCGTTTTTTCAGTTTGCTACCCTTATTTGCGTTGGGCATACTGATGACGCCGTGTGTGAGGTCCACATCATCCCATTTCAGGGAAAAGAGTTCACTCGGGCCGATGCGGGCACCCGTATAAATGCCGAGTAGGATGACGCGCTGGACATGCGGGACAGCGACGCGCAGGAGTGCATTGAGTTCCGAGACGCTCGGCGGGGGAGTTCTTCTGGCTTTCCCTTTTGAAACGGAGCAATTCTCAATGGCTGAAGATAGATACCCTTCTCTTTTTCCCCAACTTGCGATTGAACGCAGCAGAGAAATCCGCCTGTGGATCGTGGATTGGGCCAGACCAGATGCTTTCTGGGATTTGCAAAAAGCCAGAATTTCTTTTTGAGTTATGGACGCTACTTGCTTGGTTCCTAGGGATTGGAGCAGAGGTCTGGCGTGATAGAGATCCTGCTTGATTGTTATCGGACGTTTTGAGCACAGGCTGAAGTGGTGATCGAACAGTTCCCGGATGGTGATGCTTTTGCGGATGGGCTTGGTTTGCGTGAACCGTTCCTTCTCTTTTTGGGATATGGTCCTCTGGATTTCGGAGAACGAAAGAGCAGACTCTTCAGATGCGCATTCGTGATGAAAAGTTGCACCCCGTACTTTCCACGTCACTATCCATTTTTTCTGGCGCATGGAATAACGGATTGTTGCCATAATCTTCCCTCCAAGGGGGAAATACTGTGACTACGCTCCATCCGTCAAAATTCGTATATGGTTTGCCTCGCCTGTCATCCCCCGGAACGTAAGGCACAGCAATCCCTTTTTGTCTTCCTCCCAGTGTATCCGGAACTGGTCGCACTCATCGGTTCCAGAGTACCAGACTATCGTGGGCTTTTCTTACGGGGAGTAGGTGGGAATAGCGCAGCCTTGGGTATTCTTCAGGAAGACGAAATCAAAAGTCACAGTCATAAAATTCCTCGACGCATGATTCTTCCGGGAGAAGGGCTGAAGCACGATTCAAGCCTTGAAGAAGCAGGGCTAGAACCATATGCCGTGTCGGGAGAGTCCAGCTATACGGGAGGAAATGAAACGCGACCTAAAAACAGAGCTGTACGTTATCTTATCCGTGTACGATAATACACTTTTTCAGATTCCATCCAGTGTATCCGGAACTGGTCGGGGTTGTCGGCAGCCGGGTACCCGATTACCGGGGGATATTCCTGCGCGGCCAAGGTTCACAGACGAGTACACATTACGGCACCGTGACGCATTCCAGCGCGGCACTTGGTCAGCTTCAGGGAGATGGAATCAGGACGATTTGGGGAACCTTTGTAGGCGGTGATTGGTCTGGACACGATAACCAAGGGGGATCAAGTGGAGCGTTTTGGCCTGCCGGGAATGCAGGTGTACAAGAAGGCGATGACTATAACCAGATACGCTACAGTTTTGATGTGTCGCGTGTTACTCCTGTGGTCGGTGAAGTCCGCCCGGTGAACCGTGCTGTTCGGTATCTTATCAGAGCAAGATAACTTTGAAATACAGGTGGATAATAAAATAAGGCAACGCCAGGGAAGAATTTACTTTGGCGTTACCTTATCTTATATAAATATGTAATTATATAAATACATATTTATGGTTTTGCGCGAATAAGACAGCGGACGTAGATGTGATCAGGAGCTGTCTCTGCTCCTCCCGTATAATCGGTAGGGGTTCCCCCTCCTGCACCGATACTTCCGCTTACACTTCCATTTCGAAGTGCCCCAGAAACGCCGCTGGCATTGGTCGTTCCGCTTACTGTGCCACTGGCCGTACCGGAAATGCTTCCGCCGCCTGTGCTGCCCCAGATTGAACCTCCTGAAGTCGTTGCGGCTACTGTGGAAGAACCTCCTACAGTAAACCCTACAACACCCCCTCCTGATTTGGCTTCATAGACACCGGGAGCAACCAAAGTATTTCTATCGCCAAACCAGCTAGTATCTTTTAGTGCCTCTTCAGTCGTTCGTTGAATAGATACTCTGCCTCCAGCGATTCCCGAATCATTTCCGGTTTGGCTGATGGAAATCCATGTCCCTCCAGAGCCTTGCACTGTCTGATATGTTTGCCCACCCGCTCCTCCGTTCGTGATGGATTGTCCAGCAGCCCATCCGCTGACTCCGAGATTTGCCGCAGAAGAGAAGGATTGCCCCGCCGCCGTGCCGCTCAAGGCCGTGCTGACGAGCTGGCCGGAAAACGAATGCGTGTGCGTCGGCTGCGTATGGTTGTGGCTCTTGATCGAGTTGGCCACCGTCTGTCCGACGCTATGCCCGGACTGGAGGCCGCGCAGAAAGCGTCCCCGGTAATCGGGCACTCGGCTACCCACAACCCCGACCAGTTCCGGATATACTGCGCTGGATATGGATTGCCCGTTACATTCCAGCCAGTTATCTCTATCAGAAGGCCATGAGTTGGAAGGCCAAGTAATCACCGTTCCAACGGGGATCGAAGCCCCCACGCTTTTGACAGAAATTGTTGTAGGATTAAAACTGGTTCCATCAGCAGCCACCCCTGGCAAGGCCAGCCCAAAACACAAAAGAAAGAGCAAGAGCAGTCTTTTCATGATGTTCTCCCTAGTTGCCCGCATGTTGTCGGAAGAGCGAGTGCATGGTAGTCACAGTCTCTTCGATGAAGCCCATCTTCAGGAGGAAGTCCGTGTCGGGATCGGCGTCTTCTTCTTTCTGTCTACGGATGCGCGGTGTCTTCAGGCCGCTGAAGCTAAAATCCGCGTTCAGAGTAAAAACGGACACCAGTTCATCTTCCGGCATTGAGGAAAGCCTGATTTTGAGGCTGGTAAGCAAGAGCCCGGACTCCAGTCCGACTTCGCGCTGTTCGGCGCATCTGTTACTGAGACTGAAGGCCCATCCGTCCGGGAAAGCGTAGCCTTTCCCTGTTCAGCAATGGAGTAGGTCTTTCCGTTGAGGGAAAGCGTCATACTTTCGGCGTAAATATTGCTCATGAGATCTTCGAGCGGGTGTTCGGAGTCCGATGCGGACAATGTACTTGGGGACATGCGCTTCATTTCGCCGCCGAAGGCTGTTTTCGCGTAATTCTCGAACAGCTCAAGGGTAGATTTGGAGGTGCCAGCAACATAAACGAGTCCGTTTGACGTATCGATGGCGACACCGTTCATAGAGGGGCGGGGTTCTGTTTTTGAAAAGAGCCGGGACTTGCAAAGGTCTTTGAGTTCCTTCTTTCGGGAGCTGGAAAGGAACGTCTTGCCTTGCCTCTGGGGGGGGCCCGCGTCATTTCCGCAAGATGTTTTTTGAGAATGGCCGAAGGTATCTTTCCGGTGTCGCTACGAAAGCCAAAGCTCATGTATTGGCCCTTTTCGAGAATCGAAGTCTCCAGATCGGCAAACATGTCATCTTCAGGGACGAAGCCATAGACTTTTTCGTCAGGGGTATTGTCGATGGACCGGAAGGCGAATCCGGGGTCATGTCGATGAGGGACTGGCCGAGCGGCGTGGACACAAGGGATTTGCCGCTGGCTGCGATGAACCCACGGCCCTTGAGGGTTTCAAGGATACTCGCCCGTGTCGCTTCCGTCCCGATGCCTTCATTTTCCTTTAAAACGGCCTTGGCCTTGGCGTCGGAAACGAAGCGGTGGATGCTGGCTATCGCCTCGATCAGTGAACCTTCCGAAAACCTGGAAGGCGGCGTGGTCTTCTTTTTGAGGGCGTCCACGTCGGCGCAGAGTACGGCGTCATTGTTGCCGACGGACGGCAGCGACTGTTCGGCCTCTTTCTTTTTGGCGTCCTCATCGTCCTCTTCAGCCGCGAAACCGGTCCAGCCCGGCTCGATGATCATCCGGCCACGGGCTTCCCATGCCGTTTCCACGATGGTGGCCAAAATCTTCTGGGCCTCGTAGAGCATGGGGGGATAGAACTGGAGAAAGTACTGGACGGCGATCATCAGGTATAGCTCCTTTTCCTGCGCCGTGAGGCTCCGAGGCTCTTCGCCGGTGGGGATAATCGCGTGGTGGGCCGTAATCTTCTTCGTATCCCAGACGGGGCCTCTCAAGGCGGAATCGGCCTTGGCGGTCACGGCCTCAAGACCGGAAACGCCGGAAAGGGCGGTAATGATCCGGGCGGCATCACTGAACTGCTCTTCGGGCAGATAGCGGCAGTCGGTACGCGGATACGTCGTCAGCTTCTTTTCATAGAGCGACTGCGCGGTATCCAGAACCTGTTGCGCGGTCATGCCGAGCTTGGAGGACGCGGCCTTCTGAAGCGAGGAAAGGCAATGCGGCAGAGGGACTGGCTTTTTCTTCTTCTCGCGTGTGACGGAGGTGATGATGCCGTTTTTGCCGCGCACGGCATCCATGATGCCTTGGGCGGTGGCCCCATCGACGAGACGGCCTTCACTGTCCAGTCCGGGTTGTGTTTCCGAAGGCTTGAAGATGGCTGAGAACGTCCCCGCATCGTGCTGGAGCCTTGCCTGAAGGACGAGATAATCAATGGGGGTGAAGGCTGCGATTTCCCGATCCCGGTTGACGACAAGGGCAAGGGTGGGCGTCTGGACGCGCCCCATCGACAACACGCTATCCCGTCCCGACTCCCTGCCCCGGAGCGTCATGGCGCGGGTGGCGTTCATGCCTATGAGCCAGTCGGCCTGTGAGCGGGCGCGGGCGGAATCCCGGAGATTGGCGTAGTCCCGGTTGTCCTTCAGTGTTGCCAGAGCTTTTTGGATAGACCGGGAATCGAGGGATGCCAGCCAGATACGCTGAACCGGGCCGGTGTAGCGGAAGTGTTCGAGGACTTCATCCACGAGGAGTTGGCCTTCCCTGTCCGGGTCGCCCGTGTTGACGACCGTAGCGGCCTCACCGAGCAGATTGCTGATTACCTGAAGTTGAGCGCGGGTGCTTTCCTTGGGCTTGAGCCGCCACTCACGGGGAATCATGGGTAGGGAGCTTCTTCGCCACAGCTTCCATGCTTCATCATAATCATCGGGATCATACTGTTCCAGCAAATGCCCGAAGCACCAGGTCACGGCGTCGTTCCCACAGACTATATACCCCTGACAAGTCTGCGTGACGCCGAGTTCAGCGGCAATGGCTTTGCCGAGTGACGGTTTTTCGGCAATGAAGAGACGTTGGATCATGGACTCCTCTCAATTCAAAAGGTTGCGATACATTCCGAAACGGCGTTTGAAGGGATTCAGCAGGGCCGGGAGCAGACCTTCTTCCAGTTCTTCGGCCTGAAAGTCGGCGTTGAAGCCCTTCCTGCGGTGGTTTTCAATGCGCAGGGTGTTCCCATAGAAAGACATGCTCCATCCTTTGGCGTCGTCATTGCGGGTGACTTCCTGTGAGTTGGGGAACGCCGCGCACCATGTGGGAAGAAGTTTTTTGAGCCTGTAAAAGAGGTTCGTCATGCGGGCGTCCGTTTGGACCTCTGTGAGATGAACGCCGTGCAGAAATGGAGAGGGTTGCGAATAGAGGAAGAACTTTGCGATGCAGGCGCGGTGGCATCCGTCTTCCGCGACGTAGCCTTTGCCCTCATGAAAGCAGAAGCTCATGAAGGGGGCACGGAATCGTTCGAGGTTCAGGTAATATTCGGGATTCACCGTAAACAGCCTGATGTTTTTCCGCATCTTTTCGCCCTTATCGAGGAGCTCCCTCCATGTCATGCCGGGATAGTTGGGATTGACTGTCACATAGATCAGGCCGGTATTTACCGAAGCCGACAAGCAACGGCTTATTGAGCGGAGGAAGGGTGCCGGACGTAGCGATTCGATACAGCTATCGGCAAAGGCGGGTACTGTATCAAAAAGTTCTTTGATTTGTTCGTCAGTCATGGCCGTCCCTTGTGGCTACTCATCAATCCAGTGACCACCGTTGAGCCGTTCGCCAACGTAGTTGACGCCGACCTTCCATGTGTACTCATGGCCAGCGTAGGTCCGGTAGTAGGAGGGCAAGGCGTCATCAATGATCCAGACCCATTTGGTGCGGCAGCGTGGGGTATTCTCACGGTCTTCTTGGCTCATGCGCCGCCAGACGTCATCTGGGTGCATTCCTCAAAGGGGGATTGCTTTCTGAGCTGACGGTTCAGAAGATCAGCGGTGCAGCGTTCAGCGTCGTCTCAGTCTCATGCGTAGGCTCGAACAGTACAGCATGGCTCCAGCGAAATTGTGAGTGCAGCGGATTACCAGCGGGCGGATCGACGTGATCATGCTGTGGGCAGGCCGCAGCGGTGGCGAGTACATTATGCCTGCCTTGTGGCCTTCAACGCCGGGAATCTGAAAGCCGTGGCCGTCATGGCTAGAGAGAGGTATGCAAAGCGTGAAATCATTCTCTGTGCCGATAACGACACGGAGACACAAGGGAATCCCGGCAGGAAAGCGGCTTCCAGAGCGGCACAGGCCGTAGGCGGCAAGCTGGTTGTCTGCCCGGCTCACGAAGGCAGTGCGACGGATTTCAACGATCTGCACCGGCTGCGTTTCCTTGAGGCCGTCCGTGCCGTTGTGGAAACAGCACGGAAGCAGGATGTCGACTGCCCCATGCCGGAAGGCTTTTTTCTGGTGAAGGAAGGCAGACGCGCCGGGTTGTACAAGCTGGAGAGCAGACCGGACGGAGACAGTCAGGAAATCCGTCTTGGCCCGCCGCTTCTGGTCAGGGGCATGACGCGGGGAGCGGACGGCAACGAATGGGGCCTGATGCTGGAATGGATTGACCCGGACGGGAAAAAACACGCATGGGCCATGCCCGTGGAAGTGTTGTTCCGGCAGGGTAGCGACTGGTACAGCACGCTGGCCTCCGGCGGCTGGTTCGGCAATCCCTCCACCCGGTCAAAGCTGGCGGCATTTTTGTCCACGGTCCGCCCCCTTCGACGGATACGCTGTGTTTTGCGCACGGGCTGGCATGATGCCGTCTATGTGCTTCTCGGTTCTGTTTACGGCGAAACGGAAGAAGACGTAGCTCTTCAATCTTCGCAGCATACCGGACTGTACCGCACCGCCGGGACGTTGGAGGGCTGGCGGGAGATAGCGGAATTGTGCGTCGGCAACACCCGTCTGAGCTTCGCCTTATGCGCGGCCTTTGCTGGGCCGTTGCTTCGACTTGCCGGTCTGGAAGGCGGCGGCTTCAGTTTTGAGGGCGGCTCATCCTCCGGCAAGACCACGGCATTGCAGATAGCCGCTTCCGTCTGGGGCGGACCTGAGCATGTCCGAAGCTGGCGGGCTACGGACAACGGTCTTGAAGGTATCGCCGCCCTGCACAACGACAATGTGCTGATTCTGGATGAAATGGGGCAGGTCAACGGGCGTGTTCTTGCCGAATGCGCCTACATGCTGGCCAACGGACAGGGCAAAGGCCGCTCGAACCGTGAGGGAGGCGTTTGCCGTTCCCGGAGCTGGCGACTGCTCTTTCTCTCCAGCGGTGAACTTGGGCTTTCCGACAAGCTGGCCGAGAACGGCCTGAAATCCAGAGGCGGGCAGGAAGTGCGTTTCGTGGGCCTGCCGGTGGATACGTCCATGCTTTCCAGTCTGCACGGTCTTCCCGATGCCGGAGCCGTGGTCAATCGTATCAAACAACTTGCCTCCGAGCATTACGGTCATGCCGGGCATGTTTTCCTGCAAAAACTGACAAAGGTCGAAACCCTGAACACCGTTCGAGCGGAGCTCGGCCCGGCAATGACCGATGCCGTCCGGCATCTTGTCCCCGCAGGCGCTGACGGGCAGGTGCGACGTGTGGCCATGCGTTTCGCCCTGTGCGGCTTGGCCGGAACTCTGGCCGTGCGGCTGGGCATTCTTCCCGAAACGCTGAATGTGCTGGATTGCATCGAAACCTGCTTTCGGGACTGGCTCACGGCAAGAGGTGGAACCGGAGCTTCCGAGGATGCCGCCATCCTTTCCACGGTACGGCTGTTCATTGAACAGCACGGCGCAAGCCGCTTTCAGGATTTGGATTCGCAAACGTCCACCTGCATCAATCGTGTGGGTTTTCAGCGCACACGTAACGGCACGACTGAGTATCTGATTCTGCCGGAAAGTTTCAAATCTGAAGTCGTCAGCGGCTATTCGGAACGCCGCGCAATCAAGGTTCTTTCCGATGCACAATGGCTTCAGACCGAACGTCCGGGACGTTTCAAATCCAGAAGAACTCTTCCAGGCATGGGGCGTCAAGAATGTTATGTTCTTGTCCTTCCTCAGGAAGAAGAGATTGCTTCATAACCTTTGTTCCAAAACACTGTCCCAAGTGTCCCAATAATAATATATTCAACATGTTATTGTGGAACAGTCGGCAAAATTGGAAAGTGTCCCACAAAAAAAGTGTCCCAATTCGACGCCTAAATTTTGGGACTGTGGGACAGTCCTCAAACACGTAATTTATTATGTGCCCCACACGCAACCTATTGAAAAACAAAATGATGGGACAGTTGGAACGCTTGGGACAGTCAAAAACACAAAGTTGAAACTTAGGAGCATGAGCCATGTCCTATCTCGTACTCCATATGGACAAATTCAAGAAGGAAGCCGCCAGGGGCATTCAGAGCCATAACCGGCGGGAACGGGAGAGTCACAGCAACCCCGATATTGACTACGACAGGAGCGCGGCGAACTACGAGCTGCACGAATCCGCCTCATCGAACTATGCCGAAGCCATTCAGAACCGCATTGACGACCTTCTGCTGGTCAAGGCCGTGAGAAAGGACGCCGTGCGCATGTGCGGGCTTATCGTCACCTCGGACAAAGCGTTTTTTGATGGCCTGACACCGGAGGACACCAGACGTTTCTTTGAGGAGAGCAAAGCCTTCCTCACGGAGTTTGTGGGCGCGGAGAATGTCATTTCCGCGATGGTTCACATGGATGAAAAGACGCCGCACATGCACTTCCTTCATGTGCCGGTGACGTCGGACGGGCGTCTCAACGCCAACAAAATCTATACTCGTCAGAGTCTGCGAAAACTGCAATCCGGGCTTCCCGCCCATCTGCAAGGCCGTGGTTTCGTCATTGAACGCGGTGTGGAGCAGACTCCCGGCTCCGCGAAAAAGCATCTGGATACCCGCGAGTTCAAGCAGCAACGGGAAGCACTGGAGAAATTGATTCAGGAATCCGAAGAGACTTCCCAAAATTCACGGCAGCTTATCAGCGCATTGGAACAGCGTGAAGAAGAGTTGAGAAAGAGCATTGAGGAGTATGAGCGGCAGGCTGAGGAGGCGGAAAAGGTTCTTCGGGAAGATTCCTCTCTGCCGAAAGCCTCTCTTTTCAATTACCCGTCCGTGCTTGAGAAAGCCTCTTCCCTCATTGAAGAACTGAAAAAGGCGCTTGCCGTCAAGCACCTTGTCCAGAAGCAGAAAGAAAGTCTGCAACAGAAAGTGGAGTCGTTACGCCGGAAACAGACGCGGCTTGAAACGGAATACACGGCCCACAGGAAACAGAATCATGAGGAAAAAGAGGAGCTGGAAAATCAATTGAAGAAAATGAAAAGAATCATGGCGGGCTATCGGGAATTTCTGCTTCTGCCGGAAATCAGGCCGCTGCATATTGAGTTCGTGGAGCGCAAGCGTGCCGAACAGATCCAGCGTCAGCAGGAAGAGGAGCGGCAGCGGCAGGAGCAAGAGGCGCGGGACAGGGAGCGTCGGCAGGCGCGCTCCGCCCGTGGCATGAGGATGAGGTAAGGCGTCGGGAGGAAATCTTCGCACAGGCCGAAGATATAGCTCACTATGCTTCACTTGCGTGAAGCGTGGGCGACCGTCCCGCTCGACCGGAAAGACAAAACGCCAATCCGGGGCAACGTCCCGGCGAAACACAGGAAAAACATCATGGCTATTATCGCCACTCAGTTGAAGGAAATCAGACAGGAGTTCGCCACTCTCAAACCCGCTTCCGTCACGCTGGAGGGGAACAGAACCATGTCCGTAAAAGAAGCCGTCTTCACTCTGGCCCCGACTCTGGAGCGGATGAAGAAGCGCGGTTTCGAGGTACAGGAGCTTGTCGAACGCCTGCACGAAAAAGGCATTGAGGTGAAGGCTCCGACGCTCGCCAAATACCTGAGCGAGTTCAGACGCCGGAAGGAAAAGAAGAGAGACACGCCCCCGCCCCCGGCGTCCACAGGCAGGATGACGGAAGGCGTAAAGCGTTCAGTCCCTGAAAGCGAACACCGGCAGAATCCGTTCATCGTGCCTGACATGCCGACTGGCGAGTTATAAATCAATGACATGGGGAATCAGTATGACTCAGACTTACGGATATGTCCGTGTATCAAGCGCAGACCAGAACGAGGACCGCCAGCTCATGACCATGCGGGAGTATTCCATAACGGCGGACAGAATTTATATGGACAAGCTGTCGGGAAAGAATTTTCAACGCCCGCAGTATCGGGCGCTGCTCAGGCGACTGAGGCCCGGCGATCTGCTCTGTATCACCAGCATCGACAGATTGGGCCGCAACTATGAGGAAATCCAGCGGCAATGGCGGATTCTTACCAAAGAGAAAAAGGTGGATATTCTGGTGCTGGACATGCCCCTTCTGGATACAAGGAGGGACAAGGACCTGCTTGGAACATTCATTGCCGACCTTGTGTTGCAGGTACTTTCCTTTGTTGCTCAGAACGAACGGGAAAACATACGGAAACGTCAGGCGGAAGGCATCGCCGCCGCAAAAAAGAAAGGCATCCGCTTCGGACGCCCGCCCAGACCGCTTCCGGCGGAATTTCCGACTGTACTCAGACTCTGGTCGGACGGAAAAATGACGCTGGCGGATGCCGCAAAGACATGCGGGATGGCGGAATCTTCATTCCGTTACAGAGCGGGTGTGGAACAGAAATCCAGATAAATTTCAACGAAAAAGTGTACTTTTCCGCACCGTCAGCTTCCTGAACTCCTATGCAGGAATTAATATCGTAGAACCGTCTAAAATTCCAGTCAAAAATTTGTCTTCCCCCTCGCCACGGCAGGAATCGTTTTTCAGGGTGCGGAAAAGTACACTTTTTCGCGCCCTTGGCTTGATTGACTGTTTTCACCATGCCGGGGCCGCTCTCATGTTTTGCAACCGGAGTCCCCGACATACATCGTCTGAAAATGCTGTCGGAGGAATGTCATGCTGACGAAGGGAGCCATAGGAAATCTGGTCAACCGGTACAACGCAGTTCTGAAAAAATGCCATCTCATCAATACGTTTAGTTCACTGGCTGTAGCCGCCATGCTGGTCATGGGGGCAGCGGCAGGGGAAGCCTTTGGTCAGTTCATCGGATATGATGTCACATCTCCGTCGTCTACTGGCCCGACCGTTTCCGGGACAGACGTTTCGACGGAAGCAGATGCTCGCGGCATCAATGCCTTTGCAGAGGGAAACCACATTGTTCCCGATACAATAACACGCGCTGAAGCGACGGCTACGGGAACGCAGGGAGCCCGTTCCTTCGGGGTGCTTTCCGAAAGCAATACAGGCAACTCGCTGACAGTACAGCTAGGTTCACTTGATATAAGCTCCCAAGCTGTCACGGAGGATGGAGAGGGCCGCAGCTTCGGTATTTACAGTTATGATAACAGCACCGTCACCATGAAAGGAGGTTCCGTCACCTCTTCGGCGGAGTCCCAAAATGGAGACAGCACAGTCTACGGTATTTTTAGTGGAGAGAGTAGTCATGTGACATCAGGAGCTGGTTCCGTTACGGCTTTTTCTTCGTCAGGCGGAAGTGATGCCTGGGTGTATTCTTATGGGATTCAGGCCGATGGCTCCAGCTCCTTTACAGCTACGAATCCTCTGACAAAGATAGAAGCATCGGCTACTTCTCGTGAAAAGGCCTCTCAGCTTTTCGCATATGGGATCAATGCGGAATCTGACTCAGCGGTTACCCTGAATAATGCGGATATCACCGTACAAACGAAGACTGACCATCAACTTGACTATAATAATGCCTATGGCGTCAGCTTGGGAGGAGACTCGATATTCAGAATGCGGGACGGCTCCATCCGTGTGGCCGCCACTGATATCAGCGGAAAGGCGTTTACCGGAGATGCCGTCGGAATAATGACGAACTCCGGCGGCGACAGCTATACGATTTCGCTGGGCACGGTGGACATTCAGGCGGAAGGGAAAGGTGCCAGCGGCCTTGCGCTGGCCCACGCCACGATGGATATGGCCGGGGGAAGCATTACGGCGAAAGCCCACGGAGGGCAAGCGCAGGGGTTGAACGCCAATGGAGAGACGACATTCACGGCTACGGGCGATATCAACTTCACGGCCCAGGCCGAGGGCAGCAAGGCTGTTGCCCTCCATGCGGAAGGCGAGTCAGTGATCACGGCCCTCGGCGGAGCCGTAATCGCGTCAGGTGATAAGACGGCGTACGATCCTATGGGCGCTGTGGGGCTGGAAGCTTCCTCCGGCAGCAGCATCACCAAGTCAGGTGGGGACGTTACCGTCTCTTCCCTGACAGGCCATGCCGTCGGCCTGGACGCCCAGGATAACTCCCACCCTGATAAGACTTATCGAGCCAGCAGGATCGCATATGGAAATGCCGACGCCACAACGCGGGTGAAGGTGGAAGGCATGGAAAAAGCCTATGGAATCAGAGCCCGGAACCTCAACGTAACGACCAGTGACGGGAAGTCCGCTTCCGTTGAATTGACGAACGGCGATATCCGGGTGACCGCCGGCGGCTCTGACGCATACGGCGCCTACAGCGATTCGGGCAATATCGCCTTGAAGGGCACTACCGCCATCACAGCTGCTGCCGAAACATCCGGCGGGGAGGTGTATTCGCTCTATGCCAAGGGGAACAAGCCGAGTGCGATCAATGTGGAACGCGCTTCGGTCATAGAAGGCGACATGGCAACGGAGACGAGCAACGCCTCCGTGACAGCTGTCTTTCAGGACGGCGGCAAGATGAAGGGCTGGACACGTAGCCTCGGGAAGCTGGAACTGACCTTTGGTAAGAACGCCGTATGGGAAATGGTTTCCTCCAACAATCTCGCGAAGGGAAACGACGGGAACTACGCCGCCAACCTGACGAAACTCGCACTGGACGACGCTCATGTCTATGTGGGCAATACGCAGGGACAATGGGAGGCCGGACCCGGGTTTTCCTCGTCCAAGGCATTGCTGTCTGCAACGGATGCGCCTGCGAAATTGAAAATCGGAACGCTTTCCGGTTCCGGGCATTTTTATCTCCGCACGGATATGGAAAAAGATATTTCGGACAGTGTGCACGTGACGGACGGTCTTTCCGGCAACCATGCGCTCCATGTGCAGGCCAGCGGAGCAAAGCCTGTGGAAACGCAGACGGCCAGCTATCTGGCGCGGGCGGAACAGCAGGTGGGAGCCGCATCCGGAGCCTTTGCCCTGAAAGGAGGCCGGAACGTCAACGGGCAGGAACTGATCGACATCGGCCTCTATAATTATACGCTGGCCACTTCGGAGAGGAACAACGGCCGGGAATGGTATCTGACGCGGGTTGAACTTCCCGATCCGGAAGACCCCTCGAAGCCCGGCGGCGGGGATACGCCGCTTTCCCCCACGGGCGAGGCAGAGGCGGCGCTTTCCGGCCTGGCCGGGCACTATGCCCTGTGGTACGGGCAACAGACCGACCTCCGCAAGCGGCTGGGCGAAGTGCGCTACGGTACACAGACCGGCCTGTGGGTGCGCGGCTTTGCGGACAAATCCCGCCTAGACGGGCTGGGAGGGACGAGCTTCACGCAGAACCTCGTGGGCGGCTCCATCGGTTACGATACCCTTGTCTCTGAGGATGAGGAATACAGGTGGCTGGTCGGCATGCAGCTGCGCAGCGGGCGCGCGCATCAAAGCGTGAACGGGCGCTGGGGCGGCTACGGCGACCTGACCGGCGTGGGCGGTGGCCTGTATTCCACCTGGGCGCATGCCGACGGCTGGTATGTGGACGCCGCCGCCACAATGGACTGGTATAATCACAAAATCCGCGCCACGATGATGGATGGCACACGAGTACATGACGATCGATCTTCTTACGGACTTGGCGCTTCGCTGGAAGCCGGACGCAAGATAGACTTCGGCTTCAGCAACGAAGGACGCGACCACTGGTTCGTGGAACCACAGGCGCAGCTTTCCTATTTCTGGGTGAAGGGTGGAGACTTCACGGCCAGCAACGGCATGAAAATCGATCAGAAGGACATGGACTCCCTGACCGGGCGCGCCGGTCTTGTGCTCGGCAAAAAATTCGCTCTGAATGGAGGCAACGGCTCCCGCTACATCCAGCCCTATGTGAAGGCCGGTCTGAACCATGAATTTCTGGGAGAGCAGGAAGCCCGTCTCAATGGTGTCCGTATGACTTCCGATCTGGAAGGTACTCGCGGCTACTACGGCGTGGGCGTGGACTGGCAGGCCACGGACAACCTCCGTCTTTACATGCAGGCGGAACGTGAACATGGCGAACATTTCACCCGCGAATACAACGTGTCCGCCGGGCTGAAGTGGACATTCTAAGGCATGAAACCGGGCACGGCGGACAGGACGCCGTGTCCGGTTTTCCTGTCATGGGAAAAAGACATGGGATGCAGCTTCTGCCGACCCCTATCAATTTCCTACTTTCATGCAGGAGAAATGCCTTCGAGATTTTTCCGTGAGTGAAGAGAGAATATCGCCTTCCATATCACAAAGGGTGCTTCTTCTGACGGAGGAGCATCCTTTCATTTTGCCTGTGCCAAGTTCTGCTGAATGTACAGCTAATAAGAACTGAGTGCGGAGGCAGAGGCTCTCCGAAAGTCTCTCTTTAGTAGGTATCCATCTGGGGCTGAAATACCCACTCTTGGGAGGAACAGCCATTTCTCTCTGTTCCAGCTTGCAAGGAAAACAAAATTTTGAAAATCTGTGGGGCAGATTGTGGGGCAAATCTGCCCCACAATGAAAAAGCCCTCACGATTTCTCGTAAAGGCTTGATTTTCTGTTGGCGTCCCCAAGCGGATTTGAACCGCTGTTGACGGCGTGAAAGCCGTTTTACATGCGCCTACCGCCATTATATTTCAATGAGTTATAGCACATTGAGGGGCATAAAATGTCACCAAAACTCTCTGTGCTTGTAACCCGCTTTTGTAACCCATGCTCTCGGCGCGCCGTCCTGTTTTTGCCCGCTGAAAGTATCCCTTCTCACACCGTCCTTTCTCTTCCTGTCTTCTCTCACGGCTCCGTCTTCTCTTCCTGGAGTCGTCTTCTTCGCCCTCTGCTCCCTCAAAAAATCTGCCCTGTTCCCGTGCTGAAAAAGCACCGCTGGAGGCTTCTTCCGCATCTGAAGCGGCCCAGGATTCTGCCGCGTCTCATGTGCGAAGAGGTCTTCTGTTGAAGCCTCTGCCATCCCCCCGGCAAACAGCACTCTGCCTGCTCAGGTTCCTCAGATCCCTTCAGACCGATCGGCGATTCCTCAAGCGCCGCTTTGTCAGGGCGCCACCAGCAATCCTTTGCAGGTCATGCGACAGGCGCAGTTCAGCGCAACCTGCCTCAAGGTTTTGAGGATGAAAAAGGCTTTGGAAAAACAAAAAGCCGTCAGGTGGCACCCCAACGGCTTCTTGCAGAACATTTGTTCTTTCTCAAAAGAATCTGAAAGAACAATAGCTGAATTACCGGCTGTTGTCAATATTCAGCTCTGCAAAAGTATCTTTTTCCTTGGCCGGGAGAAAGACATATGGAGACATTTGCGCCTAAAGGAAAAATTTTTGGTCCTATTCTTCCACAATTTATTTTGGAAAAGCGCATCACACTTGGAGCAAAGGTCATGTATGCCTTACTGTGCAACTATGCTTCTGAAAAAGATCATTGTTGGCCGTCCCATGCCACTCTTGCTTCTCGCCTTTCTTGCAGCATCAGCAGTGTAAAAAATTATCTTGCTGAACTGGTGCGTGAAAATCTCATTGCCATACGAAAGGAGCATTACCGCTCTTCTGTGTATTACCTTATAAGACCTGAATATAATAATAACGCTGACGAGTCAAATTATGAAAGAAGTGAACGATTTTTTACCTGCAACAAGTCAAGTTCTGGCTACATAAATAATTTTAACAGCCGTTGTGTGGTCGCTGTGCGTCGGCCTGTTCATCTACAAGGGCTTCTCCTTCAAGGATATCCCCCACATCTTTGC
>ENA-USUG01004449-USUG01004449.1-human-gut-metagenome-genome-assembly--contig:-NODE-4449-length-17299-cov-53.425735_pt1 | contig 17299 bp, 14 predicted proteins | sample MGYA00250059_ERZ773394 | MGnify/ENA primary metagenome ERZ773394 (study PRJEB29103, sample SAMN06111957) | human gut metagenome | biome: human gut; feature: ankylosing spondylitis patient; material... | reverse complement strand
GCTAAGAAGTATGATTGTCCCTTTGTGGATAATGAAATGCCTTATGGCAGAGTCCCGCAGGGACATCCGGTGATCGTGGATTATTTCTATCATGAGGAAATCCGTGGGACAGAAAATACCGGAAAAAGAAATCGCTAACTTCCAGTTTGCACGGCTATTCTAACTCTCCCTTTTTCCTTTTTTGTTCAGGCTCATCACGCAAACTTTCAAGATAATCGTCAATCGTCTGACTTGCCTTGTCTAAATCAGTATACTCTTTTTTGAGGTAGCGGTATTCTTCGTAGAGTTTTTCACGCTCCTCATACAACGCTTGTCGCTGACGGTCAAGCGAAGTTTCTGACGGAAACTTACCGTCGGGATACAGCGATTTTAACCTACTGCCAACGCTCTTGTACTCATCGAGTACGGGAGCGTTTTTCTTTGTATATTCTTTTTGTTTCCATACTGAAAGAGACTTGTACTTGTCATGATGCGGTTTACTGCGTTAAAATTGCCGGACAAGTTCTACCTGGTTTTGTCAATATCACTTGACACATTTTATTCGAACAAGAATTATGCAACGAGAAAGATATGATCATAGTAGAGCTTTCTTCGGGCTGACGGAGGCAGCCCGCCGTTGGCGGTGCAGATTCCCCACATACTTTCACAGCGTGCATTATCATGACATCTTCCGCCGGCACTGTTCATGCTTTGAATGATCCCATATTTCTTTACAGCAGCTTGGTACTCTTCGCTTGTATACTGACTGCCTCTGTCCGAGTGGATGATACAGCCTTTTATATCAGGATATGACTTGTTTGCGTTTTCAAGAGTATGGCAGCAGAGCGAAGCTCTCATATTATCTTCAATAGCTATCCCCAGCGGCATCAGATCAAATTGGTCTTCTTCGTGGATCTTCATCATTTCATCTGCAAGCGCCTGATACTTCCAGAGGGCGTTTTTATAGCTGAGATGATCGCAAAATGCTTGTCTTGTAACCTCCAAAGCCTTGCAGTAAAAACTGATCCTTCCTGTGATCCTACCGCCATCAGTCTTTTGGAAAATGAACTTTAATCGTTCTTCTTTCCTGACTTCCGACGGTTCGCGGCGAAAAAAGCAGATGCTTCCTCCAAAAATTCATTAAGCTCTTCAAGCTCACGGTTTTTCTTTTCAAGCTCTTTGATCCGCTTGTTTGCTGCCTGAAGCTTGCGAGCTTTATTGCCTGCTTTTTAAACTCTTCATCATATTGTTTTCCTGTTCCCATTGATGACACACTCCTTTGTTTTTATTATACTTTGATTGTTTTGTATGTGTCAAGTTTTATTATACAGGATTAAAATATCAAATCCAACTTTGGATAACAAAAATTCCACAGAGACTTCTAAACATGACAAAGATAATCACGGCTTTGGGTTATACAACATTCGCAGGGCTGTCGAAAAACTTGGTGGTGAAATGAAAATTCCAAAACAGTTTCCAGAGTTTATTCTGGAATTGGAGTTTCCGATCAAATGATAAAAGCTGTTGTATGGTTATGATGACATACAACAGCTTTGTAATAGCTCCTATTCGGTTCATTTTTATTTTTCTGCGTTAATGGCATAACACAAGCAGATCATCTTTAATATAAAAAGACTTCACTTGACTATCTTTGCCTGACCTTCACACACTATAACACAAAACCTCCGCAGTTAAACTACGGAGGTTTTATCAGCATATTTATACATTCACCCAAACCTTAATGGTCAAATCTTCCCATTGGTTTCGTCTGAGATACGATCCCTGTGCTTTTCGGTAGTGCTGAGTTTCCTCAAAGCCAAAGGTGTACTCATATAAGGGCAGTTGTAAATTTCGCTTATTTCTGTGCAATAGCAGCCTGTGCAGCAGCAAGTCTAGCAATTGGAACTCTGAATGGTGAGCAAGATACATAGTCAAGACCGATCTTGTTGCAGAACTCAACAGATGTTGGATCGCCGCCGTGCTCACCGCAGATACCGCAGTGGAGCTTTGGATTAACTGGCTTACCAAGTTCAAGAGCCATTTCCATAAGCTTGCCTACGCCGTTCTGGTCGAGCTTAGCAAATGGATCGTTCTCGTAGATCTTTGCATCATAGTAAGCATTGAGGAACTTACCAGCGTCATCTCTTGAGAAACCGAATGTCATCTGTGTAAGGTCGTTTGTACCGAAGCAGAAGAAGTCAGCTTCCTTAGCGATCTCGTCAGCTGTAAGAGCAGCTCTTGGGATCTCGATCATTGTACCAACCTCGTACTCAAGGTCAGAACCAGCAGCCTTGATCTCAGCGTCAGCAGTCTCAACAACGAACTTCTTAACATACTTAAGCTCCTTGATATCATTTACCAGTGGGATCATGATCTCAGGCTTAACTGTCCAGTCTGGGTGATTCTTCTTAACGTTGATTGCAGCCTTGATAACAGCCTTTGTCTGCATCTTAGCGATCTCAGGATATGTTACTGCAAGACGGCAGCCACGGTGACCCATCATTGGGTTGAACTCGTGGAGTGAAGCGATGATAGCCTTGATAGTCTCAACAGGCTTGTTCTGTGCCTTAGCAAGAGCCTCGATATCAGCCTCTTCTGTTGGTACGAACTCGTGAAGTGGTGGGTCAAGGAATCTGATAGTAACAGGGTTACCCTCAAGTGCCTCATAAAGAGCCTCGAAGTCAGCCTGCTGCATTGGCTCAATCTTAGCAAGAGCAGCTTCTCTCTCTTCAACTGTGTCTGAGCAGATCATCTCTCTGAATGCAGCGATTCTCTCAGGATCAAAGAACATGTGCTCTGTACGGCAAAGACCGATACCCTCAGCACCCAGCTCTCTTGCCTTCTTAGCGTCAGCAGGAGTATCTGCGTTTGTTCTAACCTTCATTGTTCTGAACTTGTCAGCCCAGCCCATGATCCTGCCGAACTCGCCGGCGATAGTAGCGTCAACAGTTGGGATAATACCATCGTAGATGTTACCTGTTGAACCGTCGATTGAAATATAGTCACCCTCGTGGAACTCCTTGCCTGCGAGTGTGAACTTCTTGTTAGCCTCGTCCATAACGATATCTGAGCAGCCAGATACGCAGCATGTACCCATACCACGAGCAACAACGGCAGCGTGTGATGTCATACCGCCTCTAACTGTAAGGATACCCTGTGAAGCCTTCATACCTGTGATGTCCTCAGGTGATGTCTCAAGTCTTACGAGAACGACCTTCTCGCCTCTCTCGTTCCAAGCCTCAGCGTCATCAGCTGTGAATACGATCTTACCACAAGCAGCTCCTGGAGAAGCGCCAAGACCCTTGCCCATAGGAGTAGCAGCCTTGAGTGCCTTTGCGTCGAACTGTGGGTGAAGAAGTGTATCGAGGTTTCTTGGGTCGATCATTGCAACAGCCTCTTCCTCAGTTCTCATGCCCTCATCAACGAGGTCACAAGCGATCTTAAGAGCAGCCTGTGCAGTTCTCTTACCATTTCTTGTCTGAAGCATATAAAGCTTACCGTGCTCAACAGTGAACTCCATATCCTGCATATCTCTGTAGTGATCTTCAAGTGTCTTACAAACCTTGTTGAACTCAGCGAATGCCTCTGGGAACTTCTGCTCCATTTCAGAGATGTGCATTGGTGTACGAACACCGGCAACAACGTCCTCGCCCTGTGCGTTTGTAAGGAACTCACCGAACAGACCCTTAGCACCTGTAGCTGGGTCTCTTGTGAATGCAACACCTGTACCGCAGTCGTCACCCATGTTACCGAATGCCATGGACTGAACGTTTACTGCTGTACCCCATGAATAAGGGATATCGTTATCTCTTCTGTATACGTTAGCTCTTGGGTTATCCCATGAACGGAATACAGCCTTGATAGCGCCCATGAGCTGCTCCTTAGGATCAGTTGGGAAGTCAGAACCGATCTTAGACTTGTACTCAGCCTTGAACTGGTTAGCCAGTTCCTTAAGATCCTCAGCGTTCAGCTCAACGTCCTGCTTAACGCCCTTCTTAGCCTTCATCTCGTCGATAAGCTCTTCAAAATACTTCTTACCAACTTCCATAACTACGTCAGAATACATCTGAATGAATCTTCTGTAGCAGTCCCAAGCCCATCTTGGGTTACCAGACTGAGCAGCGATAGTCTCAACAACTTCTTCGTTAAGACCGAGGTTAAGGATTGTATCCATCATACCAGGCATTGATGCTCTAGCACCTGAACGTACAGAAACGAGGAGTGGGTTCTCCTTGTCACCGAACTTCTTGCCTGTGATCTCTTCCATCTTTACAATGTACTCGTTGATCTCTGCCATGATCTCAGGATTGATCTCACGGTTGTCCTCATAATACTGAGTACAAGCTTCCGTTGTGATCGTAAAGCCCTGAGGAACAGGGAGACCGATATTTGTCATCTCAGCAAGGTTAGCACCCTTACCGCCGAGAAGCTCTCTCATGTTGGCATTACCCTCAGAGAAAAGATAACAATACTTCTTTGCCATTGGTTTTTTACCTCCAAAAATTTTTTGAATTCCGAAGCGTGCGGACACAATTATCCCGTCGCCCACGGTTACATATATATTATAACAGATTTAAAGCCAAATTACCATAGGTTTTTCTCACTTTTATACATAAAATCTTATACAATATTTGCTCACTTTTTATGTGCAATATGACAGTTTTTAAATATCAACACATAAAAAAGCCCTGCTGAAAAACAACAGGGCTGAAACGCCTATTTCGTCGGCTGGAAGCCAAGATACCCAAGATACCTGTGACTTATGTCCGAACACAGCAGACAAACTGTGATATATGCGGTCTTTCGACACTTTCATTGTAACACATCTGCTTGCATTTGTCAATAGCAAAATACAAATAAAAAGCCCTGCTGAAAAACAGCAGGGCTAAAATGTCTATTCTGTCGGCTGGAAGCAGCCGCATTACTGCGGAAAAATAAGCTACTTATGTCCGAACTCAGCAGACTCGCTGAAATATATCTGGTTTATTAAACAACTATATTATAGCATATCCGCAAGCATTTGTCAACACCTATACCACCTGAAAAAGATAAAATTTCAGATAATCCGTTTCAGGCACATTGAGAAGTATCGGGTGGTCAGGGGCTTGCTGTCTTGCTTCAATAAGCTTGAGCTGAACGCCTGCGTCCTTTGCAGCACTCATTACCATTTTCACAAACAGCCTGTTCTCCATAAAATGCGAACATGAGCAAGTTGCAAGATATCCGCCCCTTGGCAGAAGTCTCATTGCCCTGTAGTTTATCTCCTTATATCCCCTCTCAGCGCTTCCAACTGTCTTTCTGCTCTTTGTGAAAGCAGGCGGGTCGAGGATTATCATGTCATAATCAGCCTTTTCTTCAAGAAGCTTCGGGAGCAGGTCGAAAACGTCTGCGCAAAGAAAATCCATTCTGTCCGTCAGACCGTTTCTCTCAGCATTCTCCCTGGCCGTATCAACAGCAAACTGTGAAACGTCCACCGCCGTAACGTGCCTTGCACCGCCCATTGCCGCATTGAGTGCGAACGAACCTGTGTGGGTAAAGCAGTCAAGGACTTTCTTGCCCTTTGCTATCTTCGACACCGCAAGGCGGTTATATTTCTGGTCAAGGAAAAATCCAGTTTTCTGACCGTTCTCAACATCGACCTCATAGCGTATGCCATTCTCCGTTATCTCAGTGATATTTGACGGTGGCTCAGGGAGAAATTCAGCCCTATACCAGCCCTTGTACTGCTCCAAGCCCTCCAGCTTTCTGATAGCGACATCGTTACGCTCCATTATGCCCGAAATTTTAACTCCGTCTTTCTCAAGTTCTTCAACAAGAAGCCTGAATATCATATCCTTTATCATATCCATGCCGTAGGAAAGCACCTGCGAAACAAGTATATCTCCATACTTGTCGATAGTAAGCCCCGGCATGCCGTCAGCCTCACCAAAAATAAGCCTGCAAGCCGAAAAATCGTCCCCCATAACAGTTTTTCTGTAATCTATAGCATAGCGGATACGTCTGCGGAAAAAGTTTTCCGAGAAATTTTCATTTGCGTTGTCAGATAATATCCTTATCCTTATCTTGCTGTTAAGGCTGAGAAAACCCGTTCCCAAATATGAGCCTTTTTCAGAGAAAACATCGCAAAGCTCGCCGTTTTTCAAGCCCTCAGGCTCGTTTCTCAATTCGTCACAATACACCCATGGGTGACCGTTTTTCAGGGACATTTCCCCTTTTTTCGATATAGTGAACGCAGGATAGATTCTTTTGCTTTTCATTATTATACCTCACAATAATTTATACATTATCCACACAATATAAAACAGACCGTAGGGGACGACGCCCTCGGCGTCCCACCACTCTATGTTCTGTGTAAAAACATCAGCAATATTGCCTTAAAGTATAATTATAGCACAATTCTCTCTATTCTGCAATACATATGTATCGCCGCACCCGAAAATTTTCAGACGCGGCGTTATATGGGGGATTATAACATCAGCACTTTGTATTACAAAGCACCAAAATGAAGAAAGCTTATTTGTCCGCAGGGTCAATAAACTCGATAGGATCTATCCACTGACCGTTCTTTTTCAAGCCAAAGTGCAGATGAGAAAGCTCTGCCGCTTCCGCCTGAGCAGTGTCGCCCACAGCACCTATGACCTCCCCTGCATTCACCTCATCGCCCTCCTTGACGGACATTTCCTTTGACAGATTGTAGTAATGCCCTACAATGCCGTTTCCATGGTCGATAGTCATGCAGTTGCCCCACAGAGGGTCGTCCCATATCTTTGTGACAGCACCCTTGTTCATCGCCTTGACAGGCTCGCCAAGGTCAGCTTTGATATCAACGCCGTCATGGGTTTTCCAGTAGCCGAGAGTTTCCGACTTCACAAGCTCGCCATTAGAAAACGGCTCTAATATCTCACCGTTCACAGGCATAACATTTGGCTGCGTCTGAATGTCAACATCCGGCTTGGAGCTTTCGTCCTTTTTAACGTCCGTTTTCTTGTTATCAGCCTGCTTTGGCGCAGTGCTGTCAACGCTCGAAATAGTCAGATTGTCGGTGATATCCTCCATAGCCTTGTTATATGCAGCTATACCCGCACCGCCAAGAGCCAACAGGCACGCCGCAAGTGTAATGTAAACACCCTTCGCTCCCAGAGCCTTGCCTGCGTGTGAATTTCTGATACTGAATTTTTTCATACACACAAAACCTTTCTCCGATATGATTTCCGCAGCCACTGTTGCGCCCACGGCAGTCTTATGCTATCGGCGGCATAAGTCCTCTGGCATTATTTTTGACATATACGGGTAAAATATTCACAGCAAAATAAAAATACCGCACCTGAGTCTTCACTCAAGTGCAGTATTTCCTATTTCCGATTACATTTATGTAGGGGACGGCGCCCTCGACGTCCCAATATCTCTGTATAGTTGCAATTATCCCTATCCGTTTCGTATCTTTCTTTTATCTCCTCAGCACTACCTATCCTGCGACCTCTTTCTCGCAAACTTAAACACTGCCCCTGCAACAGCAAGCACCGCTGCAACGCCTATCAGACAAAGGCAGACTATACCATCATAGCGATTGTTATCAGCACCTTTCAGTGAAATTATGTCAGACAGTTCCATGCCGTTCCACGCATTGCTCAGCACAGTCATTGCCGCTACCCAAACCGCAGATGCCGCAAAGCAAAGCGCCCCCTTGAAAAAGCCATTCACTTTTAGATACCTTATAATAAGGAACACTGCCCACACCAATGCCACGCAAGCTACCGTAGCGGCCATGCCTTCACGAAGGTCTGCCACATCACCGTATTTCAGCGTACCATAAATAACGCAAGCAAAGGTCAGCACAGAATCCGCTGCCATGCAGATAAGCCCCTTGCAGTTTCCTGCATACTTTTCAAACACATCACTCCTCAGTACAAAAGGCAGAAACACGATAGCCTCCCCAAGAAGCGTTCCAAGCACCGCCATAACAAACCAATCCCCGTGTGAATAAACGCACCCTGCGGCATAAAGAAGCATAAGCGAAACTGTTGAAGCCCCAAGCGTCCACAGCGCCCTATTCTCCTTCACAAGCACAGGCACATTGATGAAAGAAAACGTTAGCATAAGCGACGTGATAAGCACCATGAACCAACCTATACCGCCATGAGCCACATTATAAATAAAGCTCGGTATTATCGCCGCAAGATAGCCTATACCAGTTATGATAGTGTACCCACGAACGAAGCGTTTATAGCTTTTCACCATAAGGTCGGCTTCCCTCTGCTGACGATCCTCGCTTGCAGTGCAAAGCTCATGCTCAGAAATGTGCAAGACCTCGCATATGCCTGATATCATGGTTATGTCAGGATAAGAAATACCACGTTCCCACTTTGACACAGCCGACTCTGTAACATAAAGCGCCTTTGCAAGCTCTTTCTGTGATAAGCCAAGTTCTTTCCTTTTTGTCTGAATAAATTTTCCCAGTGTAGATTTATCTTCCATTTTCATCGTCACCTTTCAGTATAATTCAGAGTGCGCTCTCTATGGTCAACATTATAGACCACGGCTTTGAAAAAGTCAACAAAATCGAGCTGGACTGTCAGTCAAGCCGCCTATTTACGCACTTTGCAGCACCTCCGCCAACACGCAGGCATAAAAAATCGCCCTGCTAAAAAGCAAGGCGTTGTTGGAGCGGGTCAGAGGGGTCGCACCTCCATCTCCTTTCAGGAAGAAAAGTATTCTGGTAATTGAAATAAACCCGCAAAAAATATGAAGTCCTTACTCATCGTAAGGACTTTTTTGGAGCGGATTACGAGGCTCGAACTCGCTACCTCCACCTTGGCAAGGTGGCGCTCTACCAGATGAGCTAAATCCGCATTTGGTGCTTCCGGACGGAATCGAACCATCGACACGAGGATTTTCAGTCCTCTGCTCTACCGACTGAGCTACAGAAGCAAAACAATGGCGACCGGAATGGGGCTCGAACCCACGACCTCTAGCGTGACAGGCTAGCGTTCTAACCAGCTGAACTACCCGGCCATTGAAAAAAATAACTTCAAACTTTTCGAGTTCAGCTCTCCGAGAATGAAGAATAATTATTATCGTTGACAGGCAAATCTCTTTACCTGTCACGAAATAATTGGTGGGAACAACAGGGCTCGAACCTGTGACCCTCTGCTTGTAAGGCAGATGCTCTCCCAGCTGAGCTATGCTCCCTTTTAGCTGGTTTGTTGTTTTCAGGACTTTGTTTTGTTGTGTCCCTCACAACAGTATCTATTATACACTATCCCGCCCTGTTTGTCAACACCTTTTTTGATATTTTTTATGTTTTGTATCATTTTACAATGCCAGTCCGATATTTTTAAAAACTTATGTGCATTTGCAACATCAAAACCGCACTTTTTGCCTTGAAATGGGCTTTTTTCATCAGGCTTTCCCCCCAAAAAAATCCGCCGAACCACACGCTCGACGGATAAATTTTTTTCAAGAATTATTTTTTATCAAGCTGTTTTTTGAGCTTTTCCTGCTCCTGCTCCATAAGCTTCATAAGTTCCTCCAAGGAAGCTGACGCTGTCTTTGTCTGCTGTGCAGGCTTTACCGCAGGTTTTGCCTTTGGCACAGGTTTTTTCTCAGACTCAGGGGCTACAGTACCCTCAGTTGAAGCCGCCTCGTCAAGAAGCTGTGAAGCTCTCTCGTAGTAAGAACGGTCTATCTCAGCACGCTCTTCCTTTTCCGCAGGTCTTTCAAATATAGTTTCCTCGACCTCTTCTACTTCATCGATAACTTCCTCCGTTTCAGCCTTCTCTTCACCCTCAGGCTCAGCCTTGTGGTGAGAAGCTATCTCGTCGTCAACGTGCTTGCGATGTTTTGCGATCTGCTCGCCCTCGTTCTCGCCGCCGAACAGGAAATCGTCAAGAGTAACGCTCTCTGCAGGTTCTTCCTCGTCATCGTCCTCTTCCTCATCATCTGAAGAATGAGTAGCGATAGCAATTATAAGCTCGATAACAACCAGCAGGAATATAGGAACAACAGCGCACACTATCATGCCGAATGTTGACGACATAAACGTAAGCACCTTGCCTGCTGTCATGTAATATGTAGAAGCTACGCCCACAACGTTCTTTGAGCTTATCTCATAAAGCTTTGCAGGGTCTTTTTCCTGATAAACAGTGTAAACAACGCCGTTGTTATCGTCAGTTGAAGTGATGTCATAAAGCCAGAACACGCTTGTTCCAATATCAGGCACGTTCTCGCACACAACTGCCTCGCCTATCTTGTCTGTACTAGGGGTCATGTTCGATGTGATAACAAGTGAGCCGTCAGGAACTCTGTCACCCATGCCGTCACCATTCATTATGTACAGGCTGTAGCCTGCAATGCTCGGTGTAACGTTCTTGTTTTTGAAAACACGTCCCACTCCCACAACGATAAGCATTTCCAGAATAATAAAAACAATAAAGAATATCAGCACGTTCTTGCCTGCTGATGACTTCTGCTTAGTAGCACTGCTCATACTAAAAATAACATTCCTTTCCGAGATATATCCAAAATATCATATTTTATCGCATTAATACATTCATTATATCACAAAGCGCCGCAAATTTCAACACATTTGAGCATATTTTTTGCTTTTGAGAAAATTATTCATTTTTGTAAAGTATTATTGTGATAGTATACAGTTCATCATTTTTTATGACTGCATATTTCGAGGTAGACCAATCTCCCCCAGTCTGACTGTATGCACGCCTCAGCACGTCAAAGATAACACCGCTATTCTCATCAAAGAGAGTATCCACAGCCTTGTCATACATTTCACTGTCAGCACATTTTAGCCTTGCATATCCACTGTCAGCCATTGCCTCCGCCACAGAACGGCACATCATCTGAACGACATCATCACCGTTTTGAGCATACAGACCGTTTCTTCTGTAATAATTTGCCCCCGTGGAAAATGCCTCAGGATAGTTCAAAAACTTGTTATCATCCGCTGTATGGTCTTTTGCACACTCGGCGTCAGTGATGCCAAAATAGTCATAGCGGATATAGTCCTCCCCTGCATCTGTCACAGGATCGTCCCAAGTGAGGTCAACATTCGTCCATTCACCGTCGATCATGACCTTGTTCCATAAATGTGGCTGAACAGCTCCGCCGTCATAGGCTTTGCCTGCCACAGGTATGCACTTTATACCCGCCTTGGTACAAAGTATCTGCATAGCCTTTGCATACCCCTCGCACACAGCCTTGCCCTCTACAAGACAGCCATATGCAGAATAGCAATTTTTCGCTGTATCGTCATAGTTACACTCAAGAATTATGCTGTCATGGAAATACAGCACCTTGTCATAATCCGACCAGCCCTGCTCAATGCCTGCAAGTATCTCCCCGACCTTTTTATCCAGCTTTTCTTTCTCAGCCTGCGCTTCCTCAGCGGTCTTGTCATATGTGACCTCCACAGATGTCACATATCCATCTCCGTCAATGCAGATAGTATACTGTGAACCCATATAGTCGATATAAGGACACGCCGAAGTAAGCATGGAGATAAACGCACCGATATCGTCCTTGCTTATAACTCCCTCAGCCAGCTCCACAGAGCTTTCAAATCCGCTCAGCCCTTTGTAAAGCTGTGAAAACACACGTTTTTCGTCAGCACAAAGAAAATCGGCGATATACTCTGCCGTGTCAGGTATCTCAAGTGCCGTAAAACTCTCGTTTCTGCTGTCAAGCCCTGTTTCAGTATGTCTTTCCGAACTGGCTTCAACATACGCATGAGTGTTCACAAAAGTATTTTTTGAACGGTTTTTATTTTTCTCTCCCGTTCCGACTAAACTGCACCCCGATGTGCAGATAAGCACTGCCGCTGTGAGTGCGGCGACCATTTTCTTTTTTTTCAATTTTTGTCCTCGATTTTTACACAAAATTCTGTCTGTATCTTTCAGCCCTTAGTCCGTGACCTCTTCATTATCTCTTTTTATCACAGCCCTGAGCCGTTCTATTTTCTTTTCATGTATCGACAGCACCTTGAACTCCACGTTTTCCCAATGCACCGTCACCTTTTCGTTATCCTCAGGCACATGACCCAGCAGGTCCATAACGAATCCGCCTATAGTGTCATAATCCACCTCGCCGTGATACTCCTTGCCAAGAGCCTCCATAACGTCGTCAAACGCCGCTGTGCCTACCATATCATAGCAATCAGAAGATACCTTCTGTATCTCCTCCGTTTCGTCATCATATTCGTCCTGAATACTACCCACGATAGTTTCAAGCAGATCCTCCATAGTAATGATACCGGCTGTTCCGCCGTAATCGTCCACCACAACTGCTATCTGTGTCTTATCTTCAGTGAACTCTTTGAAAAGCTCACCACACTTGTTGCTTTCAGGCACAAAGGTTATATCTCTCATGAACTCCTTTACGGGACGTTCTTTCTTATCCTCTTCAAAAACCAGCCTGAGCAAGTCCTTTGCGAATATAACACCACTTATGTTGTCGGCATTGTCGCAGTAAACAGGTATTCTCGAAAAGCCCTCGCCTATAACAAGCTTCACAGCCTCCGCAAGCGTGGAATTTTCTTCTATAGCAACCATTTCTGTGCGGTGTGTCATAACTTCACGAACTTCGATATCGTCAAAATCAAAAATGTTGCTTATCATTTCCGCCTGACTTTCCTCGATACCGCCAGTTTCGTTTACAGCGTCCACCATCATGAGGATCTCTTCCTCAGTGACAGCGTCCGCCTTGTTTGTTGACTTAACACCAAACAGCCTTAATATCCCTGCTGATACCGCTCCGCTCACTATCGCCAATGGGCTGAACACCGCCAAAAGCGCCTTGTAAGCCACACAGCTATTTAGAATAAATCTCTCGCCCACCTTGCCCGAAATGCAAAGCTTTTTTGGTATGCCTACGCCAAAAGTGCATATAACAAGGGCAAGCAGACAGCTTATTATAACAAATGAACATATGCCGATAATATAATACGAAGCCTGAGTATATACATCAAAAAGCTTGTGAAGCTTATTTGAAAGCGGTGCATAAAAGTAGATCGCTCCCACCACCGAAACTGCGATTATCATAATAGAACGTGCGATGAGGTTTGTCGCAACTACCCTGCCCGTTCTGCCAAGCAAAGCCGCAAGCCTTATTGCTTTCGGGTCTTTGTCCTCCTCAGCCATTTTCTTTAGCTTAGCGTCATTGAACTCCACAGCCGCATTTTCGCACAAGGTAAGAAAAGCCATAAGCAATATTACCGCCGCACAAACACCTATTCCCGTCCACAGTCGCCCGACATCGTCCATAGAAAAAATACCGTCCCTTTCACATAGGCGAAGAAGCTCGCCTTTTTATCATATACTATTTATTATAGGCAACATATGCTTCTTTGTCAATAGATATTGTCACAATTTTTCACATTCTGCCTGAATTTCATATGGGCAATTTTAGTTATGAAAAAAAAGCAGACGAGCCGCAAAGCCCATCTGCTTACATCAAACAATATTATTTCTCAGCCGCACCTATCTTGGAAACAGCGTCCCTTGTGGTATTAACGTCTTTAAGGCTCTTTGTAAGAACTTCAGCAGCCTCAGAAAGCGACTTGTTCAGATTTTCAGAAAGTGCCTCACGGATAGCCTTGTCCTTAGCCTTAGCCTGCTCAACGATATCAGCCGCCTGCTTGTTAGCCTCTGCAGCTATCTGCTTTGCATAGTCAGCCGCCTGCTTGATGATCTCCTCCTGAGCCACAAGCTTCTTAGCCTCTTCCTTAGCCTTCTTTACGATCTCCTCGGCTTCCTTGTTGGCCTCAGTAAGGATATTTTTCTTATCTCTTGTCATATCCTTTGCACGCTTTATCTCACCCGGAAGGTTAAGTCTTATGCTGTCGATGTATTCACGCATCTGCTCAACATCGATCATTTTTTTCTGAGAAAACGGTACGCTTGAAGACTTGTCAAGCAGTTCGTCCATAAGTTCAAGTATTTCCTCTACCGTCATTTTAAACACCCTTTCATTACTGATCTATATTATTGGCAGGCTTATAGAGCCTGTCAGTGATCTTGCTCTGTATCTGTTTCGGCACGAAGCCTGTGATATCTCCGCCGAAGCTTGCGATCTCCTTTACAACACTTGACGAAAGGAACATATTCTCTCCCGTAGTGGTGAGAAACACCGTTTCAGCGTCATTGTAAAGCTTTTTATTTGCAAGAGCCATCTGAAACTCATACTCAAAGTCAGACACAGCCCTAAGGCCCTTTACGATAGCATTAGCTCCTGTTTTTTGCAGATAATCCGCCAGCAGACCGTTATAACAATCCACCACCACATTATCAAGGTGCTTCGTGGCTTCAATTATCATTTCCATTCTTTCTATAGGTGTGAAAGCAGCCCTTGATTTATTAGCATTAAAGGACACCAGTACTATCACCTTATCGAAAAGCTTTGAAGCTCTGTCGATTATATCCAGATGACCCAGCGTAACAGGGTCAAAGCTTCCCGGGCAAACAGCGATACGCATCAATAGTCCACTTCTTTCATTGGTATCTTATAGACCGTCAAAGCGGTCTTACCGTATTTATATCTCTTATGAAGCTTAAGTCTGCCGTAGCTTTCTCCAAGCTCAAGCTCCTTTTCATGCTCGCACACAATGATAGCACCATCATTGAGCTTGCTCTCCACAAGCTCCAAGACCTTTTCAACTATGCCCATTCTGTAAGGCGGGTCGATAAAAACTATATCAAGCCCGGCTTTGGCAACTTTAAGATATTCCAGACTATCCATGCAAAGCACACGGGATTCCTTATTGAAACCGCATGAATCCACATTATCCTTGACGATAGCCACAGCCTCAGGATTGCTGTCCACGAAAACGCAGTGACTAGCCCCACGGCTGAGAGCCTCTATACCCATTTGACCGCTGCCTGCAAAAAGGTCAAGCACGGAACTTGCGGGTACATCGAACTGGATAATGGAAAAAACAGCCTCTTTTACCATATCTGTAGTTGGTCTTGTATCCAATGACTCCAAAGTTTTAAGCTTTTTTCCTCTGCATGAACCTGTAATAACTCTCATAAAAAATAACTCCAAAATAAAAGTATACAATCATTATACTATATTAATTACCATTTGTCTAGACTATTCGCCGATATTTTTTTATTTTTTATACCACACACAAAAAGGGACTTCACAGCGGAAGTCCCTTTAGTTATTTTAATTACGTACTCTAAGAAACAAGTCCTCAGTTAAGATTACTTTCTCTTAGAAACTACGATAGCTGCACCTGCGAGAGCGATACCTGCAAGAGCGATACCTGCTGTTGCGCCTGTAGCTGCTGTTTTGTCAGAAGCTGCATTTGAAGATGTAGCAGTTGTTGTGCCTGTTGTACCAGTCTTTGAAGAAGTTGTTGCGGCTGTGCTGTTAGCCTTTGAATCAGTCTTGCTGTCAGACTTGCTGTCTGCTGTTGAGTCAGTCTTGCTGTCAGTGCCGCTTGATGTGTTATCTCCGCCCTGATCTGGGAATGTAAGACCAACTGTGTACTGACCATTGCCTGTTACCTTTGCAAGTGTGAACTGAGTTTCTGCAGGGTTAGGATCTGAACCGTCCTGCCAGAATGTTGTGTTGAATGCAGCACCATCAAGTGAGAAACCACCGCCGAGATATGCCTGACCAGTTGTAGACTTGTCACAAGCAGCAGCTGAAAGATCGCTTGTAAGTCCGCTGATAGTAAATGTTACTTCAATTGACTTAGCCGGCATTGTTGAGAAAAGCTGATCGTTCATTGCCTTCTCTTCGCCATAAACGCTTGGATTGTAGATATTAGCAAGCTCAAGCTTAAGCTCGCCGCTCTGCCAATAAAGGAGCTTTGGCTGCTCGTTGATAGTTGCGTCCTCGCCATCGATCTTTACACCGTCAACAGTAATTGTGATAGGAAGTGAAGACCAATCCTCCGGACCCTTGCCGTTCTCATCAAGAATACCGTTAGCCTTAGCCTCGTCCTCTGTCATTGGGATATAGATACCAAATACAGAAACGCCATTTGATCCGTTAGGACCCTTATCAGCTGCGAAAGCTGTTGTTGCCATAGCTGTTGCAGCTATAGCTGCTGCAGCCATGCCTGCGAAAATCTTTGTAAGTTTCATTTCTAAAACTTCCTTTCTTAAATAACTTTACTTACATTGTACTTTATTTTCCGAAAAAATTCAATCGGCCGATTTACCAAATATGATAACGTTTTCTTATGCAATCATGACAATTTATACTATTGATTTTTAGAAGTATAGCCCAATTTTCGCACTTTACAAAACTTTTTTATCTTATGTAAAAATACTAAACCGTCATTTATCAAGCTTTTTCTTCTGCACCTTTCCGGTCACTTTCAGCACGATACCTCTAGGAGCAAATTTAGACCCTGCATAAAGTGCCTTTATAGACTTCTCAGGGATAATGATGAGTTTTCTGCCGAACATTCCCTCAAGAGCCTTTTTTGCACAAAACTGTGGTGTTATGGAGCTTACGCCGAACTTGCAGTTTGCAACGTCATTGAACTCCGTATCCACAGGACCCGGGCATACCGCACAAACGTGTACCCTGCTGTTTCTCACCCTCAACTCCTCATATATTGCGCTGGTAAGGCTCACAACATAAGCCTTTGAAGCATAGTACGTTGCCATCATAGGACCACCATACATAAGCCCTGCCGAGGAAGCTATATTCATTATATAACCCCTGTCAGCGGCAACAAAGTCTTTCAAAAACAGCTTTGTGAGCATATGCACCGCTGTAACGTTGGTGTCTATCATTTTAAGCTCAGTGTCCAGAGGAAGCTTGTCAAAGCTGCCCACTGCACCAAAGCCTGCGCAGTTCACAAGCACTGATATCTTCTCGTTCTTTGTTTCCTCATAAAGCCGCAGACATTCTTCCCTGTCGGAAACGTCGCAAACTATCACCCTTGTGTTGTCACCAAGCTCCTCCGCAAGCTCTCTGAGCCTTTCCTCACGTCTTGCGCTGAGTATCACACGAAAGCCCCTTGCAGACAGATCTCTCGCTATCTCTCTGCCAATTCCCGAGCTTGCGCCTGTTACCAAAGCCGTCTTAGCCATTTATATCATCCTCCACCCTTTTCAGGGATATTATTTGATTTTTGTCATATCAGTATATCACATTAGTATCACCCTGTCAAGTGTGAGAAAGATGTAAAATACGCAGAAAAGCATCGCAAAAAACTGAATAAAAATGTCAAAATCTCTTGACATTTACTTTAAAATATGGCATAATGTTAATATAATTTTAAGAAATAGAATAAAATTAAACTGAGAAATCAAAGAACAAAGAACAAGGAGATAAAAAATTATGA
>ENA-USUG01004433-USUG01004433.1-human-gut-metagenome-genome-assembly--contig:-NODE-4433-length-17346-cov-5.224333_pt1 | contig 17346 bp, 16 predicted proteins | sample MGYA00250059_ERZ773394 | MGnify/ENA primary metagenome ERZ773394 (study PRJEB29103, sample SAMN06111957) | human gut metagenome | biome: human gut; feature: ankylosing spondylitis patient; material... | reverse complement strand
CGCTTTAACGTGATCGGAGGACTGCTGGGTGGCGTTTTGTTCGGTGCATTGCCAGGATTTTCCGCAACGATGGCGGTAGCGGTGTTTGTTCCATTTACTTATGTAATGGAGCCTGGTCCGGCACTTCTTCTGCTAAGTGCGTTGTACTGCGGCGGTGTATACGGTGGTTCTATTCCGGCCGTTCTGGTTGGAATACCTGGAACTCCGGCATCTGCACCGACAGCGCTGGAAGGTAAGGCAATGGTGCGGAGAGGAAAAGCAGGACAGGCGTTGAATCTGGTTACGATAGGTTCCTGCTTCGGCGGATTTATAAGTTCTGTTGCACTTCTGATCTGCGCACCGCTGCTTGCAAAGATTGCGAAAATGGTAGGACAGCCGGAGCAGATGTTTGTAGCGATTTTCGGACTTTCTGTAGTCGTTATGCTGTCTCAGGATAATCTCTTTAAAGGATTGATGGTGGCATTTGTCAGTCTTCTGCTTGCGACTTTCGGACAGGATCCGGTAGAGGGATTTCCGAGATTTACCTATGGTCTTTCCCAGTTGACCGGAGGATTTTCTGTAGTTCCGGTACTGATTGGTATCTTCTCACTTCCGGAAGTATTTAAGATGCTGGAAGATCCGTTTGGAAAAATGTCAGAGTCCGGTAAAGTTGGTTCTATGAAGATCGGAAGGGGAATCATAAAAAAGAACTGGATCAATGCATGGCGTTCCACTATTATGGGTGTTATCGTTGGTATTATTCCGGCGGCAGGACCGGATATTGCGGCATTTCTCTGCTATAATGAAGCCAAAAAAGCTTCCAAAACACCGGAAGAATTTGGAAATGGAAGTGATGAGGGAATTATCGCAGCTGAGTGTGGTAATAATGCGGTAACTGGTGGTTCGCTGATCCCGCTTCTTACCCTTGGAATTCCGGGAAGTGCACCTGCAGCTATTTTCCTCGGCGCTATGATTATCCATGGCATGCGTCCGGGTCCGACCATGTTTACCGAACATGCAGATTCTGTTTATACAATGATCATTGGTTTTGCCCTGATTAATCTGCTGATGTATCTGGTTGGTATGCTGTACTGCAAATGTGGAAGCCTGATTCTGCTGATCCCGAAATCTGTTCTTGCCACTGTCATTGTTGTTCTGGCATCTGTAGGTACGTTTGCAACGAATAAAAATATGTTCGATGTTTATGTGATGTTTGTGTCTGGTGTGATTGCTTATATTATGATACGAAATGATTTCCCGATTGCACCAATTGCCCTTGCACTTCTTCTTGGAACGACCATGGAAAAGGCAATGTCCCTGACCCGTACCATGTATGAGGGACAGATGTATATGATTTTCAGCAGACCACTGACACTGGGACTTGCGCTGTTTACCGTATTTTCCTTTGTATTCCCATTTGTGAAGATGCATCTGGATAAAAAGAAACAGCAATAGTTGCAAAGAATATGCAAAGAAAATAAAACAAAATGCAAAGAAATGCAATAGTTTAGATTCCGCAAAAAACCTCTGTGGAAAATGTTAAGAATTTGTAAACTTGAAAAAACCTTGAGTTTTCGGCATTTTGTCAAAAACAAAAGGAAATTGGAATTGTTTTTGGACAAGTTGGCACAAGGCTTGCTCTATATAGGGGCAACAAGAAAAAACAAAAGTTTTTCATGGAGGGAAAGAAAAATGAAAAGAAAAAGTTTGGCGTTACTGATGGCTGCAATCACTGTATTCAGCGCAGTTGGATGTGGATCCAAGGATGCGGCAGCAGACACAACCACAGCTGAGCCGGCAGCAGAGGAGACCACCGAGGCATCTGATGATGCAGCAGCAGCTGACACTGCATCTGATGCAGATGGCTTCTATGCTGGAAAAACGGTAGAGATGATCGTACCGTGGGCAGCAGGCGGCGGAGCTGATACTGCATGTCGTCTGATTTGCTCTTATATGGAAAAAGAGCTTGGATGCACCATCGTTATCAACAATGTAACCGGTGGCGGCGGAAGTATCGGTCTTGCACAGCTGACCACAGCGAATCCAGACGGACTGACCTATGCATACTTTGCAAACACTGACTCTAATGGAGACATCATGCTGGAAGGTGTTCCGTACACTGCAGAGGACTTCGCTCCGGTATGTAAATTTGCAGCTGACCCGCACATCATTCTTGCATCCAATGCATCTGGTATCACGGATATGGATGGCCTGATCGCAGCAGGACAGGATGGAACGACTCTGTGGGGAATCGGCGGCGCATGGACTCACTGGGATTTCCTGAAACTGGAGTTTGAAGAGGCAACCGGAACTAAATACAAACGTCTCGTATATGATGGAGGCGCATCTGTTATTACTGATATCATGAATGGTGACTGTACCATCGGAACTCCGTTCGTATCTGAGGCTCTTTCCGCAATTGATGCAGGAGAGGCAGTGCCGATCGCTATTACCAGCGCTGAGAGAAATGATGCATGCCCGGATATCCCGACTGTCGCAGAGCTGACTGGCAAAGATTTCGAGTCCACCATGTGGAGAGGTTTTGTAGCACCGGCAGGAACTGATGAAGCAGCTATGAGAGAGTTTGCAGAGGCAGTTGGAACTGTATGTGAGAATCCGGAATTCCAGGATGCAGCTACCAAAGCAGGCGTTACCGTTGATTACACAGATTACGATGCATTCCAGGATTTCTACTGGGAGAATCATGAATCTGTAAAAGCTTACTATGAAGCAAATGCTAACATGTAAGTAAAAAGTTATCATACGAGTGAATGAATGCACCGGGCAGTTTCTATACTGCCCGGTTCTTAAAAGGAGGGGCTGTTTTTGAAAAAGAGTTTTCCGGATATGATTATCAGTATTGTTCTGCTTGCATTCCTGACTTCCCTTGCAGTGCAGGTTCCGCAGATTCCGGCAGTGTCCAAGGGATATCCGCTGGTATTACTGATTGTCTCCTATCTTATGACATTTTATCTGCTGATCAGCAGTGTAGTAAAATTGAAATCCGAAGATAAGCAGAAAACCCAGGTGATTGAACAGGCAAAGATTATTGTTCCGTACTGCCTGATGATCGTGGTATATCTGTTCCTTATGAACAAGATCGGATACATTGCATCTACGGTTGTATTTATGCTTGCTTCCCTGATTTATCTGAAACTGAAAAATAAGGTATTGATGGTTATATTGACCGTCGCTCTTACTGTTGTTGTATATTTTGTATTTACAAATTTCCTGACCGTAATTCTTCCGAGAGGAAGCTGGTTCAACATCGCATTTTAGGCAGAAAGGAGATTAAGCTTTATGGAAAATATTATGATTGGTTTTGCCAATGTATTTCAGCTGAGTAATCTTCTTGTCTGCATTGGCGGTCTGTTTATCGGAGTTCTCTTCGGAGCACTCCCGGGATTCTCTGCAACCATGGCAGTGGCAATCTTTGTACCGTTTACTTATGTTATGGAGCCGGGTGCTGCACTTCTTCTTTTAAGTGCTCTGTACTGCGGTGGTGTATTTGGTGGTTCTATTCCGGCCGTTCTGGTAGGTATTCCTGGAACACCGGCATCCGCACCGACCGCGCTGGAAGGTAAAGCACTTGTCAGAAAAGGTGAGGCAGGACGTGCGCTCAACCTGGTAACTCTGGCCTCCTGCTTTGGTGGTTTTGTAAGTTCCGTCGCTCTTCTGGTATGTGCGCCTCTTCTTGCAAAGATTGCAAAGATGGTAGGGCAGCCGGAGCAGATGTTCGTAGCAATTTTTGGTCTTTCCGTAGTTGTTATGCTGTCTCAGGACAATTTGTTCAAAGGCCTGATGGTAGCAGTTGTCAGTCTTCTGCTTGCAACCTTCGGACAGGATCCGGTAGAGGGATTCCCGAGATTTACATATGGTCTTTCCCAGCTGACCGGAGGTTTCTCTGTAGTGCCGGTGTTGATCGGTCTGTTCTCGCTTCCGGAAGTATTCAAGATGCTGGAAGATCCGCTTGGAAAGATGGCAGAGTCCGGTAAAGTCGGTTCCATGAAACTGAAGATTGAAGATATTACACACAATATGTTTAATGCAATCCGTTCCACGGTACTTGGCGTACTGATCGGTATTGTACCGGCGGCAGGACCGGATATTGCAGCATTCCTGTCCTACAACGAGGCTAAGAAAGCATCCAAACACCCGGAACAGTTCGGAAACGGAAGTGCAGAAGGTATCGTGGCAGCAGAGGCAGCCAACAACGGTGTTACCGGTGGTTCCCTGATCCCACTTCTTACCCTTGGTATTCCGGGAAGTGCTCCGGCAGCTATCTTCCTCGGTGCAATGATTATTCATGGTGTTCGTCCGGGCCCAACACTGTTTACCCAGCATGCTGACACCGTATACACCATGATCATCGGTTTTGCACTGATCAACCTTCTGATGTATATCGTAGGTATGATCTACTGCAAATGTGGAAGTCTGATTCTGGTCATTCCGAAATCCATTCTGGCTACTGTTATCGTAGTACTTGCAGTAGTTGGTACTTTTGCAACCAATAAAAATATGTTCGACGTATACGTAATGCTCGGTGCAGGAATCATTGGATACATTATGTTGAGAAATGATTTCCCGATTTCACCGGTAGCGCTTGCACTTCTTCTTGGAACCAACATGGAGAAATCTCTGTCCCTGACCCGTACGATGTATGAAGGACAGTTCTACATGGTATTTACAAGACCGCTGGCAGCAGCACTGGCTATCTTTACTGTATTCTCCTTTGTATTCCCGCTGGTGAAGATCGCAAAAGAGAAGAAGAAAAAGAAAGCAGAAGAAGGACAGGCTTAATCATTACCACCAGAAGGAGAATGAATACATGTCTTTAACCGCTGTTTATGCAAAAAAAGCCCTGATCGGAGAAGAACTGCAGGTTCTTGATGATGCCTGCATTCTGATCGAAGAAGAGAGCATTAAAGAAATAACAACCCGCAAGGAGTTTGAAGCATCCGGAAGAGAGGCAACAATTGTCTATCTTGGCGACAAAACCGTTCTGCCAGGTATGTTCGAGTGTCATAACCATCTGGCTCTGGATGCAAGACTTCCGGGCCATCTGGATATGATGAACCAGAGTGAGTGCGAGCACACACTTCTGGCTCTCAATGGACTGAAAGATGATCTGATGTCCGGTGTTACCACGGCAAGATGTCTGGGAGACCGCAATTACATCGATGTGGTACTGAGAAATAAAATCAGAGAGAACAAAGTGACAGGACCGGACCTTCTGGTATGTGGAATCGGAATGAAGGGCCGTCACGGTCATGGATATGTCGGTATGCCGCATTCAGGAGTGGAAGAGTTCAGAAGAACCGCCCGTGAAAATATGTTCCACGGAGTAGATATCCTGAAAATCTTCGTTACACCGGGTGGAGCAGCTGTGACTCCGGATGAATTCATCCCGTGTTTCATCTCCTATGATGAGATTCGCACCGTTGTGGAAGAGGCAAAGGCGCTGAATATCAAGACTGCCGCACACTGTATCGGAGGTAAAGGACTTGAGTACTGTGTAAAAGCAGGTATTGATGTGATAGAGCATGTATACAGTATCACTCCGGAGCAGGTAAAACTGGTAGAAGAAGAACATAAAGGATGGATTGATATGACATCCGGTATCGTGCTTGACCCGGAGAGAGAACCGTACTGCCCGCCGGCAGCTGTTCAGAAAACCCGTGCTGCAAGAGAGTATTCCAGACAGTGCATGAATCAGATCTATCAGAGCGGAAAGATCCGTTATACCATCGGAACTGATGCCAATCACGGTCTGCTTTACAAAGAACTGGAGTTCGCATGTGAAGGCGGCGCAACTACCATGGATGCACTGAAAGCTGTTACTGTAAATGCAGCAAAAATGTGCGGTGTGGAGAAGAAAAAAGGTATGCTGAAAGAAGGCATGCAGGCAGATATCATCGCAGTTGATGAGAATCCGCTGGAAAACATCCATACGCTTAAAAATGTCAGCTTTGTTATGAAGAGAGGACAGATTTATAAAGACGTATAAGACAAGGTAACCCAAATTTTTTCACTTTTCATAGAGACCGGGCTGTTGGAGAAATCCGACAGTCCGGTCTTTGACTTTCTGATAAAGATGTTGCGCTGTGTATTTAAAATCGGTATACTGAATAACAGATTGTAAGGAGACAAAAAAGATGATTTTTGATACCCATGCACATTATGATGATGATGCATTTGATGATGACAGAGAAGAACTGCTGTCTTCGCTGAAAAGTGCGGGAGTAGGAATTGTGGTAAATTCAGGAGCCAGTCTCGACGGATGCCGGAGAACCATAGAACTGACTGAAAAATATCCATTTATCTATGGTACCCTGGGCGTACATCCGGATGAAGTAGGGGAACTGAATGAGGAAACCTTTTTCTGGTTGAAGGAGCAGTTGATGCGGCCGAAGATCGTGGCAGTAGGTGAGATTGGCCTCGATTATTACTGGGATAAAGAGAAGAGAGAGATTCAAAAGGAGTGGTTTGTCCGTCAGCTCCGTCTTGCAAAAGAACTGAAAAAACCGGTGGTCATTCACAGCCGGGAAGCAGCAGCCGATACTATGGAAATTTTAAAAGCTGAAGTATCGAAGGAGATTTCCTATGAGATGCACTGTTATTCTTATTCGCCGGAGATGGCTGTAGAATATCTGAAGATGGGATTCTACCTGGGAATTGGCGGAGTGCTGACCTTTAAAAATGCGAAGAAATTAAAAGAAGTGGTGGAGATAGCACCCATAGAGAGATTGCTTCTGGAGACGGATTGTCCGTATCTGGCTCCGGTACCGAACCGGGGAAAACGAAATGATTCCACCAATATTCATTATGTGGCTGAAGAACTGGCGCGTCTGAAAGGAATGACCCCGGAAGAAGTGATCCGGATCACGGAAGAGAATGCCAGAAGATTTTACAGAATTTCGGAGGAGAACGTATGAGCAGACCGGAACCAAGACTTGGAAATCCTAAAAATACGATAGAAATTTTGCAGAAATACAAATTTGTATTTCAGAAAAAATTCGGACAGAATTTTCTGATCGACGAACATGTGCTGGATAAAATTATCAGTGCAGCCGGTATTGGTTCGGACGATTTTGTAGTGGAGATCGGACCTGGAATCGGGACGATGACTCAGTATCTGGCATATGCAGCGCGTGGTGTTGCTGCCGTGGAGATCGATAAAGCACTGATTCCGATTCTTCAGGATACATTATCTCTCTATGATAATGTGACTGTAATTAATGAAGATGTACTGAAGGTGGACTTAAAAAAACTGGCGGATGAGATGAATGACGGAAAGCCGGTAAAGGTGGTTGCAAATCTTCCATATTACATCACCACACCGATTATTATGGGACTGTTTGAGAGTCATGTGCCGGTCGAAAGCATCACAGTCATGGTGCAGAAGGAAGTAGCGGACCGGATGCAGGCAGATCCGGGAAATAAGAATTATGGAGCACTGTCACTGGCGGTTCAGTATTATGCGGAGCCTTACATTGTGGCAAATGTGCCGCCGAACTGTTTTATGCCTCGGCCCAATGTAGGATCTGCGGTGATCCGTCTGGATGTACACAAAGATCCTGCAGTGAAAGTGAAGGACGAATCTTTCATGTTCGGGATTATCCGTGCGTCATTCAATCAGAGAAGAAAAACGCTCCAGAACAGCATCAGCCATGATCCGAAACTTGGAATTGATAAAGATATGGTAGCGGCGGTGTTGGAAGAAATGGGATTGTCCGCAACTGTGAGAGGGGAAGCGTTAAGTCTTGCCCAGTTTGCAGAATTTACGGATCGTGTGCTCAGTCATAAATAGAGGCATGTCTGCATAAAATAAGCCCAGGGACGGGAGGAGATTTTATGCAGGATTATCGAAGAAAGATTGCATATCTGTATGCGTATGAAGGCGGAGAAAAACTTGGAAATGCAGGTTTTGTGAAAGCAGAAGACCGTGGGGGGATCTGCCGGCTGGCAGTACATCTGAGATGCTATAGCCGCTCAGGAGAAGATCCCGGAAAAGTGTATCTTTATTTTCGACACAGGCAGCAGCTGGTGGGTATCTATCTGGGAGCGCTGAAAAATCGAAACGGGGCACTGGAATGGCAGGGGACTTTTTCTTCAGATGACATCCAGGGGAAAGGAATCCGTTTCGGACAGACAGAAGGGATCTGGATTCAGAGACCGGGAGGAAAAGAATACGTGGCAGAATGGGATGATTATCCGGTGGATATCAGCCGTTTTGTGATCTATCCGAAGGGCGGGGAGAAATGTATCCGATGCCCGTGGTTTGGAAAGTGTGAGAGGAGCAGCGTGGATGAAGCTGACAGAAGAGGAACGGTATATGAAGGAAGCGATCCGGCAGGCCAGAAAAGCCGGGAAACTGAATGAAGTCCCCATTGGATGCGTGATTGTGAGGGATGGAAAAATCATAGCCCGTGGATACAATAGAAGGAATACAGATCTCAATACGCTGGCCCATGCGGAATTGCAGGCTATAAGGAAAGCCAGCCGCGTGGTAGGTGACTGGCGGCTCGAAGACTGTGTAATGTACATTACACTGGAACCGTGTCAGATGTGTGCGGGTGCTATTGTGCAGGCACGGATTCCCAAAGTCGTGATCGGAAGCCGGAATCCAAAAGCTGGATGTGCCGGTTCGGTTCTGGATCTTCTGCATGTGCCTGCATTCAATCATCAGGTAGAGCTGGAAGAGGGCGTTCTAAAAGAAGAATGTTCAGAACTTCTGGTCAGCTTTTTTCGGGAGCTTCGGCAGAAGAAAAAGGCAAATGAATTGACAAACCGATAAAAAACGGCTATACTGAACAAGCATCTTTGAAGATGCAGCTGAATATTGTCATAAACTTTCCGTGCAGCCGGGGAGATGGCGGTGCCCTGTACCTACAATCCGCCTTAGTGGGGGTGATATCCTGCCCCGGGCTGTTTGGTCGGAAGCTGCCCTGTATAAGTGGCATTGATGTCCGGGTCCTGCGCAACAGGAACCTGTGAACCGTGTCAGGTTGGGAACAAAGCAGCACTAAGCGGGATCTTCTGTGTGCCGCAGGGGTGCCTGGGCTGAGTTAACTGTACAGGTAACGTACCGGTCGGCAGTTCAAAGCAGGATGCACGGATTTAAAAAGATAAAGAGGGCTTCTCAGGTAACTGGGAAGTTTTTTTGTTATGCATTTCTTGTGAAAAGTCTTTTCGTAGGGTATAATCAGAATAAATCCAAAGAATAAAGGAGAACAGACTATGAAGAGAGTTGGTCTTTTGACGAGCGGCGGAGACTGTCAGGCGTTGAATGCAACCATGCGTGGCGTGGCAAAAGGACTGTATAACGAGTTGGGCGGAGACGTCGAGATTTATGGATTTGAAGAGGGATATAAGGGACTGATTTATAATGAATACCGTCTGATGACAGGACGGGATTTCTCTGGAATTCTTACAAGAGGAGGAACGATTCTCGGAAGTTCCAGACAGTCATTTAAGACAATGAGAACGCCAGATGAGAACGGGCTTGATAAGGTAGCAGCCATGAAACAGAATTATAAGAGACTGGACCTGGACTGCCTGGTAATTCTTGGTGGAAATGGAACGCAGAAAACAGCTAATTTGCTCAGCGAAGAAGGTCTGAATGTCATTCATCTTCCGAAGACAATTGATAATGATATCTGGGGGACAGATATGACCTTTGGTTTTCAGAGTGCAGTAGATATTGCAACGGAGTGTATTGACTGCATCCATACAACGGCAGCTTCCCATGGACGTGTATTCATCGTGGAAGTCATGGGTCACAAAGTAGGCTGGCTGACGCTTCATGCCGGAATTGCGGGCGGTGCAGATATCGTTCTCATTCCGGAGATTCCGTACGATATCAATAAAGTATGTGAGGCAATTGAGAAGCGGAATAAGGCGAAAAAAGGCTTCACAATTCTCGCCGTTGCAGAGGGTGCCATTTCTAAAGAAGATGCAGCACTTTCCAAGAAGGAATATAAAAATAAGATGGCCAACTATCAGTACCCATCCGTATCTTATGAACTGGCAGATCAGATCAAAGAGCAGATTGGTGCAGACGTCAGAGTAACGGTTCCGGGGCATACACAGAGAGGCGGTTCGCCGGTTCCGTATGACCGTGTACTTTCTACCCGGCTGGGAGCCCGTGCCGCAAAACTGATTGTGGATGAGGAGTACGGATATATGGTCGGTATTGTAAATGGGGAGACATGTAAAGTGCCATTAGGTGAAGTGGCAGGAAAGCTTAAGATGGTAGACCCGAATTCAGGAATCATTGAAGAGGCCAAGATGATCGGCATCAGTTTCGGAGATTAAGATGTCTTATACCGCATTATACAGAAAATTCCGTCCATCTGAATTTTCGGATGTAAAAGGACAGGATCATATTGTAACAACGTTAAAAAACCAGATCGAGGCAGATAGAATCGGACATGCCTATCTTTTCTGCGGTACCAGAGGTACCGGTAAGACAACCGTTGCAAAGATCTTTGCCCGCGCAGTGAACTGTGAACATCCGGTGGACGGAAATCCCTGCGGGGAATGTGCCATGTGCCGTGCTATTGCGTCGGGTGCATCCATGAATGTGATTGAGATTGATGCCGCATCCAACAATGGCGTGGATAATATCCGTGAGATTCGTGATGAAGTGGCATATTCACCGACAGAAGGAAAATATAAAGTTTATATTATTGATGAGGTGCACATGCTTTCCATCGGGGCATTCAATGCACTTCTGAAGACACTGGAAGAACCCCCTTCCTATGTGATCTTCATTCTGGCAACGACGGAGGCGCACAAGATTCCTGTGACGATTCTGTCCCGCTGTCAGAGATATGATTTCCGGAGAATTACGACTGAGACGATTGCCGCCAGACTCCGGGAACTGATGGATACAGAAAAAGTAGAGGTGGAAGACCGGGCACTGACGTATATTGCCAAGGCAGCGGATGGTTCCATGCGTGATGCATTGAGTCTTCTGGATCAGTGTATTGCATTCTATCTGGGGCAGAAGCTTACTTATGAGCATGTCTTGGAAGTCCTGGGTGCCGTGGATATCGATGTGTTCAGTAGTCTGTTTCGTAAGATTTGCAGACAGGAAGTCACGGATGTAATCCAGGAAGTGGAAAAGATTATTTTACAGGGACGAGAACTCTCCCAGTTTACGGTAGATTTTATCTGGTATTTGAGAAATCTTCTGATGCTCAGTACCGATGATCATATGGCGGAGATGTTGGATGTGTCAGCGGAAAATCTGATACGGATGCAGGAAGAGGCTGCCATGACGGACCCAGAGACGCTGATGAGGTATATTCGTGTATTTTCCGAACTGTCAGGGCAGCTTCGGTATGCAACGCAGAAACGTGTGCTGGTGGAGATTGCACTGATCAAACTGTGCAGGCCTTCCATGGAGAAAAACTACGATTCTCTGCTGCAGAGAATTTCTCAGATCGAGCAGAAATTGGAGCAGGGGGCAGTATGTACGCCTGCAGCAGCCGGAACAGATTCTTTAGCGCAGAAAATGCCGGCTGCTCAGCGGGAAAAGCTTCCGAGAGAAGCAATGTCAGAAGATGTTCAGCTGTTTATAAACAGATTTCAGGAGCTTCGAAGAAAAATGGGAGGCATGCAGAGTCAGCAGCTGAAGGATGCGGTGGTGAGAGAACTGCCGGAAGGCGCCGGAATACAGGTGATTCTCGGCAGAGAACTGCCGGTAGACGAGCAGGCGCTTTCAGAAGATCTGCAGCGTATGATAGAGAAAGAACTTCATGTGCAGATGAAGGTACAGGTTCATACTCCTCATACAGATCCGAGACCGCAGGAGCCGGTGGCAGATCTGTCGGGGTTTATAGATATGGAAATAGAAGTAGATTCAGAATAGGAGGATTTTTAATATGGCAAGAAGAGGAGGATTCCCGGGTGGAGGAATGCCGGGCAATATGAGTAATCTGATGAAGCAGGCACAGCGCATGCAGCGTCAGATGGAGGAGAGCGCAAAAGAACTGGAGAGCGCGGAATTTACAGCGGCAGCAGGCGGCGGAGCAGTAGAAGTGACGGTGACCGGTAAAAAAGAAGTGACTAAAGTCAAACTGGATCCGGAAGCAGTTGATCCGGACGATGTGGAGATGCTGGAAGACCTTATTATGGCAGCAACCAATGAGGCGCTCAGAAAAGCAGAAGAAGCATCCGCAGCGAATATGGCGAAACTGACCGGAGGATTGGGCGGAGGAATGCCGTTCTAATGGAGTATTACAGTAATCAGATTGGACAGCTGGTGGAACAGCTGTCTTCTTTGCCTGGAATAGGTGCCAAGACCGCACAGCGGCTGGCGTTTCATATTATTGATATGCCGCAGGAGCGGGTAGAAAAACTGGCAGAAACCATGGTCAGTGCCAGAAAAACAATCCGTTACTGCAAAGAATGCCTGACCCTGACGGATCAGGAACTCTGTCCGATCTGCGCAAATCCCAACCGGAATCATAAAGTGATTATGGTAGTGGAAAATCCACGGGATATGAGTGCCTATGAAAAGACGGGAAAATATGAAGGTGTTTATCATGTGCTTCACGGGGCAATCTCGCCCATGCTGGGAATCGGTCCGTCCGATATCCGGCTGAAAGAACTGATGCACAGACTGGAAAAAGATGTGGATGAGGTGATCATTGCCACAAATTCCAGTCTGGAAGGGGAAACAACAGCCATGTATATCAGCAAACTGGTGAAGCCGACCGGAATCAAGGTGAGCAGAATTGCCAGTGGAGTTCCTGTAGGAGGAGACCTGGAGTACATTGATGAGGTAACATTGCTCCGTGCACTGGAAGGCCGCGTGGAACTGTAAGGAGGGGAAAACGGTGAGTATTTCAAAAAAAAGTTTCGGGGTTACAAAAGACGGAAAAGAGACATTTCTGTATACTATTAGTAATAAAAATGGGATGAAGGCAGCAGTGTCCAATTTCGGGGCTATTCTGGTACAGCTGATAGTTCCGGATAAAAAAGGCGGGGTTCGAGATGTGGTACTCGGCTTTGATTCGGTAGCAGGATACGAAGGGAATGACTGCTTTTTCGGTTCCACTATCGGGCGGAATGCAAACCGGATCGGCGGCGCGGAATTTGAACTGGATGGGACAATCGTTCATCTGGCGGCAAATGAGAATGGCAATAATCTTCATACAGATTTTGATCATGGATTTCACAAAGCGGTCTGGAATGCAGAACTGTTGGAAGAAGAAAATGCAGTGAGATTTTCTTATCATAGTCCAGATGGGGAAAACGGGTTCCCGGGAAATCTTGACATAAAAGTGACCTATACACTGCAGGAAGATAATGCCATCCGCATTGATTATGATGGAGTCAGCGATAAGAAGACTGTGATCAATGTGACAAACCACAGTTATTTTAATCTGAATGGACATGACAGCGGATCTATCTGTGATGAGCGGGTGATGATTCAGGCAGATGCGTTTACAGAACTCGGAGCCGGATCAATTCCGACGGGCAGAATTCTGCAGGTAGAGGGGACTCCCATGGATCTCCGTTCTGGAAAACGTGTAGGTGATGAAATTGATGCAGATTTTGGACAGCTGACTTTGACAGGTGGTTATGACCATAACTGGGTACTGCAAAATCATGGAAATCTGGAAAAGGTGGCACAGGTGGAGGATGATGCTTCCGGAATTGTGATGGATGCGTATACGGATCTTCCGGGAGTGCAGTTTTATGCAGGAAACTTTATTACCCCGCAGAAGGGAAAAGATGGAGTATCTTACGGAAACCGTCAGGCGCTTTGTCTGGAGATGCAGTATTTTCCGGATAGTATACATCATCCGGAATTTCCGCAGCCGGTATTTGATGCCGGACAGCATTATCATGCATCTGCTATTTACAAATTTCGATAATAAGATAAGAAAGACGCTTCGGCGTCTTTTTTTGTCGATAAAATAGAAAAAAAACGTATCTGTTTCGGCAAAAGAGCAGAAACTTTCGTGCTACCATTAGGCAGGATGGAGGGTAAACATGAAAACATTTCCGAAGAATATACGGCAGATAGGAGAACCTGGAGCAGGAAGAAAAATACTGATAGAGGATTATGTCTATACATATCTTCGGCAGCTGGCGGAAGATGATCTGACCTGCATGAAGACAGCAATTCTTGTGGGATATCCGGAAACAGAAGTGCTTTATATCCAGGGGGCATTTGAAGTGGATATGGGACAGGAACGGAAGTGCTGGTTTGGAAATGAGCAGTGGAGAGATATATTTGAAGTGCTTCAGAACTGGTTTGAAGGAATGGAAGTGGTTGGGTGGTATTTATCTAATCCGGGCTTTCCGCTGGCGCTGACAGAAGAAGTTAAGGTGATTCATGGGCGGCATTTTTCCGGAGATCAGTATGTATTTCTGCAGATGGATGCGTTGGAAAATGAAGAAGTTTTTTATGGAAAAAGTGAATTCGGGCTTGCGCCTTTGAATGGCTATTATATCTATTATGAAAAAAATGAAGCAATGCAGGCGTATATGAGCGGACAGAAAAAAGGAATGGGAATTGAACCAGAGGGAATTCTGGAGGATCGTGCCGCGCTTCGTTTTCGAAGTGTCATGCAGGAGAAACGGGAACATCATGCGCAGAAAAAAGCCATGACATTTCTTGGTACGGCATGTGTCTTTCTGGCGATGGTGATTCTTGTGATCGGAGTTACCCTTGTCAATAATTATGATCGTATGTCCAATATGGAAAATGAGATTTACAGGATCTCGGAAAATCTGGATCATACAGAGGGGGATACTGAACTGGCAACGGCTGTAGAAGAGGAAAACCAGGAGGCTATTGATAATATGGATGAGAAGGATGCAGCAGAGCAGGATTTAGCGGAAGAATCCTCATCCGGGCAGTCGGACGAGCCGGAGACACTGCCAGAAGAATCTCCGGATACCGGTACGGTCGAGGAACCGGTTCAGGAAGTTTTGTCACAGACAGTGCAGCAGCCGGAACAGTATACCGTGAAAACAGGTGATACGCTCAGCAGAATCAGCAGACAGCGGTATGGGACAGACACAATGGTCAGGGAAATCTGTGATGCCAACGGACTGGAAGACGGAGACAAAATTTATGCGGGACAAACCATTGTACTTCCTTGACAGAAGATGGTATACTACTGGAAACAATGGTTTCCGGAGAGAGAAAAAAACGATGGCAATACAGCTTCTGAAGAAAAACAGCGCCGTTGACGGCGATATGGACGAATACAGAAAGAATCTTCGCGGACACCGGCTCAGAATCACAGGTTTATGGGCAGGTGTTTTTGCGATTATAGTGATCGGTGCACTGGGCATCCGATCGTATCTGACACACAGAGTGTTTTCAGGCTACGAAGTGGTGCTCAGCTATGAGCGTTCAGATACCATGAATACACAGTATGCGGAATTTCAGAATTATGTGCTGAAATATGGTTCGGATGGTATTTCCTGCGTGGATAACCAGAATAAAACAGTCTGGAGCCAGACTTATAATATGCAGAATCCTATTGTGTCTGTCCGTGGAAAAAGTGTGGCAATTGCAGAAAAAAACGGGACAGAGGCGATGGTATTTGACAGTACCGGACTGCAGGGAAAGATTCAGACCTCGCTTCCGATCAGGAATATTGAAGTGTCATCCCAGGGAGTGCTGGCAGTGCTGGTGGATGATGACAATGTAACCCGTCTGTATGTGTATGATAAAAGTGGTGAACAGCTGGTGGAAGCAAAATTTGAGCTGCAGGATACCGGATATCCCATGGGAATGTCGCTGAGTTCAGATGCGACAAAACTTGCGGTTTCTTTTCTGCAGGTGAATGATGGAAGTGTTAACAGCTGCCTTGCCTTTTATAACTTCGGCTCGGTCGGGGAAAATGTATCCGATAACCTTGTGGCATCGGAGATTATCAGCGGAGAGATCATTCCAAGTGTCCGGTATCTGGACAGTACACACTGCTATGCGGTGGGGACTGGTGGAATTCTGCTCTATAATGGAACACAGATTCCGGAGAAAATTGCAGAGATTCCAACGGAACAGGAGATAGAGAGTGTCTTCTGGTCAGATAATGCGCTTGGTATTGTTGTGGAAGGAACGGAAAAAGCACATGAACTGCGTGTCTATGACAACAAGGGAAATACAGAATACACGCTGGAGTTCGATCTTGATTACAGTATGCTGAAATTCTCGGGGGAAAATCTGCTTATTTATAATGACTTTGACTGCATGATGGTAAATCGTTCGGGAAATGTGTTCTTTGAAGGGACATTTGATGAATCTATTTCCAATATCTATTCTATTTCCGGAAATATCCGGTATATGGTTATGCATGCGTCCAGAACGGATCAGATCCATCTGAAATAGGAGTGATAACAGGAAATGGAAGGAATAAATGCAGCCGATATCCTGGGGATTGTGTTTCTGGGATATGGGATTATTGACGGTTACAGAAAAGGATTTGTAAAGAAAGGAATTTTGTTTGGAATCTCTATTCTGACACTGGTGCTGGTATATATGGCGTCTCCTTATGTGGCCGAATTTTTCCGGGGGATACTTCCCGCAGCGTTTTCTCTGGAGAATGTGCTGGGAACGGACAGTGATATCTACAGACTGCTCGTCTTAAGTGGATTTGGAGACGAGGCGGAAAAATATATGTATGTGATGGCGTCCAGAGTTCTTTCGGTGGTAGTTACCTATCTGACAGTAAAACTCCTCCTGAAGACTTTGATCTTTTCTTTGGAATTTGTGAGCAGGGTTCCAGGAATCAGTTTTCTGAACCGTATTGCAGGAGCAGCTTTTGGACTGCTTCAGCAGCTGCTGGTACTTTGGCTTCTGATGCTGGTGGTGGCAGTGTTCAGTATGACACCGTGGGGAAGCCAGATCTATGAGTTTGTACATGGGAGCATGGTACTGAATCTGATCTATGAGAACAACCCGATTCTGCTCATTGGAATTGTACTGGTTCTACACCCGTAGAAAAGTATTTTCAAAAAAATAAAAAAAGCAGTTGACATTTATTGTACCAGGTGATAATATAATCGAGCTGGCTGTGAGAACGGCTGGTACACATGAACTGAGAGTTTGAAAATAACAAACTGAACTTGAAAAAAGTTAAAAAAGTTGTTGACAAGCGAATGTGAATGTGATAACATATCAGAGTTGCTGCTGAGGCAACGAGATAAACAATGAACCTTGATAATTAAATAGTGCTTTAAAGATCTTCGAAAATTCTTTTTGAAAATTTTTAAACGAACAGCTTTAACTTATATAAGTCAAAAGCAACCTAAAAAACAGTAACGGATAGAACAGCCAAGTGTTGTTCTGAACGGAACAAACTTTAATCGAGAGTTTGATCCTGGCTCAGG
>ENA-USUG01004428-USUG01004428.1-human-gut-metagenome-genome-assembly--contig:-NODE-4428-length-17362-cov-5.120798_pt1 | contig 17362 bp, 15 predicted proteins | sample MGYA00250059_ERZ773394 | MGnify/ENA primary metagenome ERZ773394 (study PRJEB29103, sample SAMN06111957) | human gut metagenome | biome: human gut; feature: ankylosing spondylitis patient; material... | reverse complement strand
GCATCCCCAATATGACTGTTTACCATACTGGCAAGTGGTTTTGATGCACAAACAAAAAGTACCTTGTGCCCATTTGATTCCGCTTCATCCTTGGCCATTTTCATCGCAATCCAAGTTTTCCCGGTTCCTGCTCCTCCGCGCATGTAGAATTGTTTTACATTTTTCAGTAGATATACGTAATTGTCTTGCACACGGTTGATCACACTCAGCTGCTGATCTTTGAACCGAATCAACGCGCCAGCTGCTGCAGAAATCGCAATTCTATCTCTTATGAGTTCAAGGAAAGCGCGATGTTGACTTGCTGGATAATAGCGCCGACCGTAAGAACTACCTGCCCATAGGCGGAACATCTTTTTAATGCGATCATAGATATTGTTCAGGTCATTGCTGTCAATAGTACACGTTCTATGACGATTACTTAACTCAAGTTCTTCTCCTATGGGATAGAAGGGAAAAATCACACCAGCACCATATATTCCCGAATACTTGGTGTTGTATTTCGAAGAAAAAACTTTGGAGAAGTAGTACATATTCTTTTCCGCTTGATCATACGGAGAAGAGTTCAGTTTACGCTCACCATGTACCGCATCCGAAAGATACCAGTTATTATCTTCAATACGGATTCCGTTCCCGCCTTTTACTTCCAGACATAAAAAACCATAGTCAGGGCTGGCAACAATAAAATCTGCTTCAGATTTCACGAGACGCCCCGCATAATAACTTGTCCAACTAACGGAATAAAAGACATCGAACGTATCAGGAAGCTGGTTTTTTAATTCCTGATAAACAATTCTTTCAGAATCCGTTGGCAAATACTCTGATATGTTTTTCGGATACATATTAGCCATAATTACATCTCCCAAAAACCAACAGTCGGGTTATCCACTCCGTCAATCGAATACAAATACTTCCTGCCAAGCTCGGCGTTGAAGTGATTACAAGAAATCTCCGGAATTATGAGACATGCACTGCAAGCCGTATCATCTCGCTCCGTGCAGATTGGATCAAATACGCAATTTTTCGCCTCGTCAAAAGCCTTCTTCAAGAAATACGCATAGTTAGATTCAGCCATTCCAGACAGAGCGCCGAGGGGGATTCCCTGACTAGTTTGCGCATAGATAAAGATGCTCGCAGTCTCTACAAGGATAATCTCTGTCAAAGAATTACCGGACAGACCACTTAGTTCTCCTGCCGAATTCATAAAGGCATGGGACATAGAGTGGAGCAGCGCAAAAACATTCTTAGTGATTTTTTCACTGTCATCGATTTCACCGAACATCGAAATCACATCGCTATGAACATATTGTGCAAACCACTTTTTCACAGAAATATCGTCGTCAAGATCCGGCAACTGTTCCTCACTGATGATGTTGTTCTCATACAACCACTCAACGATTTTTCGCTGGCTAATCTCAAACAGGATGCCTTCCGTATCCAGTTTGGCTCCATAAACAAGATTTGCCGTTCCGTCTCTAGTTCTATCGTAGGCATTGAGCTTCAAGCGGCAATTCTTATTTGTAGAGTTCTTCGGATCAGCAACTCTTCTGGAATATCCATATGTACAGTTGATAATCTGAATATCGCAAGAAACCTGCATATTTGCGATACCCATCTTTTTGTTCAATGCTGTAACTTCCTCCGGAGAATCAATGAACTCCATATCAAGTTGACGCTGAATTGCTTCTTCTAGTGTAATGATTCGTTTAGCATATTTCAGCGTATCATACTGCATCAGCTTGAACGAGAAATGGCTCAGCCATTCTGCGTAGCCCACCGGATTTTCCGTTTTCTTTCTTGAAAACAAATCATCACATATTGCTACATACCGCTCAACACTTTTTGTGTTCGGCGCATTCTGAAGCATGTTATTTACAGCGCTTTCAAACATCTCAGGAGGAAGCATGCCCGCATCAATTAGGGCACGAACCTGCTGTTTTACATTTCGTTTCTGCGCGTCGCTTTTAAATGCGTCACTAAATGCTAATTCAATGTTATTCAGGATCTCCTCGTAGTCAGCGGTAGACAATTTGTCAAACCATCTACAAACAATCGTCTTTTGCGCATCTATGCCCTTCTTATAGAATTGACCATTCCGCTGATCAACCAGATTAATTACCTTCAGCGTGAAAGGCTTATAATTTCGGCCAGAATTTGCGTTGTCAGGCACCAATCTCGAATTGCAGTTCGGACAAATCTGAACAAACTCTGCAGGTTTTTCCGAGTTGCCGCTCCTATAAAACATTTTATATTGCGTTTCATTGGGGCGGAACTTGAAATTCTTTACCCCCTGCACATGCGGAATCTTTATGGGCTGTGCATATCCGCATTCGCAGGCATAGATCATTTGGAGTTGCTTGACTGCCCACTTTCCACAATCAGGATTTTTGCATTTCCATGTATACTTATCAACCGCATCGGGATTACGAAGATCGCTCACTGCACCACAGGAACTACAGTAAAACACCAACGGGGATATTTCACCGATGATATCAGGGATTCCTTCGTTGCACGCGGTTTCAACAATTGAAAACGAATGAGTATCTGGTGAAAGATCAAACGCGCTGATGTCACCACCTCGATCACCAAACAGTTTTATTTGGCGCTTAATTTCACCTTCGATAAAATCCTCATATATATCAGACATCTTGATATAGTTCCAATTTTTTATCTTAGCCGAAACAGCTCTCTCAGAATCATCTTTTTCGGATATCCACATTTCCGGCAAGAAACTATATACAGCTTGAGTTTTGCTTCTCTTCATAATCTCTTACCTCAAATCTTAATCTCGATCTGCTCTTCTGTATCACGTAAGCTCGTCATTGGCGTTTTCTTGCCGTGCGAGAACTTTCCTATTGCGTCCGAAAGGGAAAGTTCCTTTGTGAAATTTGCAGCACTCTTAAATCGTGCGACGCAGGGACTTTATCCGCCGGGATCGACATTTAAGATCCTGACAACTTTAGAGTATATTCAGGAACATGCAGACTATGAAAATTACAGTTATACCTGTACAGGCAGTTATACGGTTGGAAATCATACGATCCACTGCTATGGAAACAAGAGCCATGGAACGCAGAATCTGCGCCAGGCATTTGCCAATTCCTGCAATGCATTTTACGCATCGCTTGGAATGGAACTTGACATCGACCAGTTTGGACAGCTGTGTAATAAAATGCTGTTTAATACCAGCCTTCCGACGGATCTGCAGGCATCTAAGAGCAGTTTTGTGTTGGATAAGTCAGACGGATCTTCGGCAATTATGGCAACTTCCATTGGACAGGGACAGACACTTGTGACACCGTTTCATATGGCGTTGCTTGTCAGTGCAATCAATAATGATGGAGTACTGATGAAGCCATATGTGTTAGACCGTGTGGAGAGCAGCGACGGAACACTGGTCGAGCAGTATGAGCCGGAAGAATACGGTACGCTTATGACAACGGATGAGGCAGCAATTTTAAAAGATTATATGAATTATGTGGTGGAGACAGGAACCGGTAAAAAACTGAGCGGTCAAAGCTATGAGGCGGCAGGAAAGACTGGATCAGCAGAGTATTCTACCGGTGCAGATTCCTCGCATTCCTGGTTTGTGGGATATGCACACCGGGATGATAAATCCGATATTGCAATCGCTGTCATCGTGGAAAAAGCAGGTGTCGGAAGTGAATATGCCGTGCCGATTGCAAAAGAGGTTTTTGATGCATATTATAATGAATGAAATGTTGCATGTGCTTTTGAAAAGTATTATACTTATTAGCATGACAGTATTATAAAAAACCACATCAGGAGGTATTGCGATGATCGAGGCAACAAGTTGTGGTGGTGTGGTAATATTTCGCGGCAAAATATTGCTCTTGTACAAAAATTACAAAAATAAATACGAGGGATGGGTACTTCCAAAGGGAACTGTGGAAGCAGGAGAAGAATATAAGGATACAGCGATGAGGGAAGTATATGAAGAGACTGGTGTGAAAGCAACCCTGATGAAATATATCGGGAAAAGTCAGTATTCATTTACGGTACCGGAGGATGTTGTGGAGAAGACGGTGCACTGGTATCTGATGATGGCAGACAGTTATTACAGCAAACCACAGCGTGAAGAATATTTTGTCGATTCCGGTTATTACAAATACCATGAGGCGTATCATCTTTTGAAATTTCCGAATGAAAAACAGATGTTAGAAAGAGCGTATGAGGAATATCAGGAATTAAAGAAGAATAATCTGTGGGGCAGCCACAGGTATGAATAAACAAAACACATCAGAAAGATGGAGCAGGATGTATGATATGGTATAAGGATTTGTATGTTGGAGAAAGTATTGTACATAAGACAAAGAAGGTCAAATGGAAGATTATGCACAATGCCGGACAGATTGGGATTTATGTGATCACATTAGCCTCTAACACACAGAATCTGCTTGATATCATACCATCATACGAACTGATGCAAAAAGGGTATCCGAAAAAAGATATGGTGGTTGTGGGACTGGCAAAGGGCTATGATGAAGCGATTGAGGTCGCAGCATCCATTGTGGATGAAGTGTACCACAGTACCGGCACATTTGCCGTCCGCGCCTATCTTGCAGAAAAACAGGGGTAAGGAGCGTAGAATGTCAGTTATATTGCTCATATTAAAAATAATCGGCTGGATCCTGCTGACGCTGCCTGCACTTTTTCTGCTGATTGTTTTTCTTGTATTAGTTGTGCCGGTTCGTTACAGGACGGATGGAAGCATAGAAGAAAATATCCGGGTTCAGGGGAAAGTGCATTGGCTGCTTCATATTCTGTCGTTTGGCTTTTCTTATAACGAGGAAGGTTTTTCTTATACGCTGAAACTCTTTGGAAAACGTATCGCTCTGGGGGAGAAGCTGGAGGACGAAGAGGAAGAACCGGATGCAGACAGTACAGACACGGCAGTACATGAGACAAAAGCAGAGGTTGAAAACATACTTCCATCAGATTCAAAAATGCAACGGCAGGATGTCAGTGTAAAAGATGCAGCAGAAGCCAATGAAAAGAAAGATTCAAAAGATGGTACAGATACGAAAGAGCAGACGTCTATAGTACGAAAGAATATAGATGAGACAGATTCTGAAAAAGTATCGTTTGGACAGAGGATAACAAGTAAATTTCACGATATCACTAATAAAATCAAAGGTATTCGTGGAAAACTGGCAGACATGTCCGGGCAGGCAGGAAAAATAAAGGCTGCACTGACCGATGAACATAACCGTAATAGTGTTTCTGCAATCTGGAAAGAACTTAAATATTTACTGAAACATTCGCGTTTTCGAAAGATTGACACAGAACTGAATTTTGCACTGTGGGAGCCGTCAGCGACCGGACAGGCACTTGGAATCCTTGCCATGTTTCCGGCAATCTATCAGTATGATATTGGGATTTATCCCGATTTTGAAGCAGATAAGACATATGTGAAAGGTACTTTTCTGGTAAAGGGGCACATCCGTCTCGTACATGTACTTATATCCGGTATCCGTCTGTTAAAGGAGCGTGATATCCGGAATTTTATAAAGAAATTTTTTAAGTAAAGAAAAAGAGAAAGGCAGGTTTTTATTATGGCAGACAACAGTTTTCATACAACAGTAGAGTCCTTGTTTAAGGGGATGGACAGTTTTATCACAACAAAAACAGTAGTGGGTGATGCGATCCATATTGGTGATACGATCATCCTTCCGCTGGTGGATGTTTCATTTGGTGTTGCAGCCGGAGCTTTTTCACAGGAAAAGAAAAATAACGGTGCCGGTGGTATGGGTGGAAAGATCATGCCGAGTGCAGTTCTTGTGATCCAGAACGGGACAACAAAACTGGTAAACATCAAGAATCAGGATGGAGTTACGAAAATCCTTGATATGGTGCCGGATTTTGTAAACAAATTTACCTCGAAAAATGATGTGGTTTCTGAGGACTCCGCAGCGGATCAGACCGATGATGCCGCAAAATCAGCAGCTGGAAAAGAGATGGAGGATATCTTAAAGGATTCCGCAAACAAATAATTTTTTAAAACAGTATAGAAACGCAAAAGAAACGCATATATTATCAGTAATATATGCGTTTCTTTATTGGAGTCTGCCATGAAACGGATGCTCGGATTTGCACTGTTCTGCTTCGCAATGGGAATGCTTGTGATGATCGTCATTCACAACCGTTTCTGTGGGTTTGTGCTCATGATTTTATGTATGCTCGCAGGTTATTACCTGTTCTGCTGTGATGACTGTTAGCCGATCAGCTCTTTTACACAGGCAGCGATTGTTTCATCTTTACAGTTTGCAAAGAAGTACTCGCTGAAATGTTCGCCGCTTAAAGCACCGACTACAAGGTCACGGTCAAGTTCTTTTAAGATAGATACGAGATCGCGGTGGGTCACTTTTTTAACTTCATCTAAGATCTTTTTGTTGCGCTGTTCCGGTTCCACACGCTCTTTCGGGTATCCACCGCCGCCCGGGGCGCAGAACAGTTTTTCAAAGATATATGTCAGATTTAATTCTCCACCCCATCCAAAGTTTTCTGCAAATGGAAGAGCGATACAGTTCCCGTCGTTGACCTGTGAGAAAAGATAAGCGTCAAGAGGGGATTCGATGTGTCCGCAGAGTACCTGTGGGAATGCGTTGCATGCAAGCATGGCGCCTTCGCCGGTTCCACATCCTGTGATCACAAAATCAGCAGCACCGGAGTTTAATAAAACTGCTGCAAGAATACCATTCTGCACGTAGGTCAGCTGATGTGTATCTTCAGCAGAGTACATGCCGTAGTTAAACACTTCATGTCCCATTGGCTCTACCACAGATTTTAAGGTGGCACAGATCATTTCATTTTTTGCTGCCTGGCTGTTTTCGTTGATTAATGCAATTTTCATGAATATCCTCATTTTTCTGTACTGCCGGTATATTATTTTGCCGGAATAGTGGCAGTACACCCATATTCCGACATTGATAAAAGTTACATCAGATCTGTCATTGCAACGTCATCCATATCATCAAAGTCCTGATTTTCGCCAACCATTCCCCAGATGAAAGTATATGCCTGTGTGCCGCATCCGGAGTGGATTGACCAGCTCGGAGAGATGACAGCCTGCTCATTGCGCATCACAATGTGTCTTGTCTCTGTCGGCTCGCCCATATAATGCATTACAAGTGCATCTTCCGGCATATCAAAATACAGATAAACTTCCATACGTCTGTCATGCGTGTGGCATGGCATGGTGTTCCATACACTGCCCGGTTCGAGTTTTGTCATACCCATCTCAAGCTGGCAGCTCTCTACCTGTCCCGGAAGGATATATTTGCAGATCGTTCTGTGGTTTGCGGTCTCTAAGGAGCCGAGTTCTACTTTGTTGCAGTCTTTTACGATGACAACACCGTCCTCCGGTGTGCCTTCCGGTTTGATCAGGACAGTCGGGTAGGTCATATGTGCAGGAGCACTGTTTAAGTAAAATTTTGCAGGAGCATCTGCATTTTCGCTTGCAAAGGAAATGTCCTTTGAACCCATGCCGATGTACATGCCTTCTTTGTGGGCAACATTGTATTCCTTTCCGTCGATCGTGATCACGCCGGCACCGCCGATATTGATCACACCGAGCTCACGGCGCTCACAGAAATACTGTGCGCGCAACTCGTCGCCGGCGGTTAATTTTAAAGTTTCCTTTACCGGAACAGCTGAACCGGTGATGATGCGGTCGATATGGCTGTATACAAGTTTGATGACATCCGGCTGGAACAGATCATCGATTAAAAATTCTTCTCTTAAACGTTCGGTTGTGTAATGTTTGACATCTCTTGGAGATGCTGCAGTACGAAGTTCCATAAAAATCCTTTCCTGCGCCTTTCTGTGCGCATCACAAATATCTTAATATATGAATCCAAAACGCTGAAAATCAGGTTATTAAAGCTGCCTGCATCCTGTTTTATATCTTAGCAGGTTTTTAAGTTAAATCCAAAGTAATTTACAGAGTTGTTGTAGCAGATACCTTTTACGATCTCCTCTAAGGTATCATAATCTGCTGGGAACTCACCGTTTTCTACCCATCCACCGATCAGGTTGCAGAGAATTCTGCGGAAGTAATCGTGACGTGTGTAGGATAAGAAGCTTCTGGAGTCTGTCAGCATGCCGACAAAACCGGAGAGATTTCCAAGGTTTGCAAGGGAGATCATCTGATCCTGCATACCGGTCTTGTGATCGTTGAACCACCATGCGGAACCCTGCTGGATCTTTGCGACAGCGGTGGAATCCTGGAAGCATCCTAAGATCGTGCCGATTGCCTGGTTGTCGTTCGGGTTTAAGCTGTAAATGATAGTTTTTGGAAGATTTCCGCTCTTATTTAAGAAATTTAAGAAATCTGCCATCTCAGAAGATGGTGCATAGTTGTTGATGCAGTCGTATCCAGTATCCGGTCCAAGGCGGTCGAACATCGGAGTGTTGTTGTCACGTTTGCATCCATAGTGAAGCTGCATAACCCAGTTACGTTTTGTATACTCTGTGCCGACAAACAGCATAAATGCAGTCTTGAATTTTAACTCTTCCTCACGGGTAACACCTTCTCCGGAGAGACGTTTTGCAAAAATAGCTTCAATCTCATCATCGGAAGCCGGTGCGTACATTACATATTCCAAAGCGTGGTCAGATACGCTGCATCCCATGGAAGCGAAGAAATCCATACGGTTTGAAAGTGCCTTCTTTAAGGCTGCAAAGGTATCTACTTTGATGCCGGAAACGTCAGATAACTGTGCAATGTAATCTAAATATGTAACTTTTTCGATATTCATTGCCTTGTCAGGACGCCATGCCGGAAGAACCTGAACGTCAAAAGAATCATCCTCTGCAATCTTTTTGTGCCATTCTAAGGAGTCGACCGGATCGTCGGTGGTGCAGATCAGAGTAACGTTGGACTGTCTGATGATGTTGCGGACAGACATATCTTTCTCTGCAAGTCTCTTATTGCATAACTCCCAGACTTCCTCGGCTGTTTTCTTATTTAAAACGCCGTTGTAACCGAAATATTTCTTTAACTCCAGATGGCTCCAGTGGAAGAGCGGGTTGCCGATCGCTTTGCCGAGAACCTCAGCCCATTTTAAGAATTTTTCCTTGTCGGAAGCATCACCGGTGATGTATTTTTCATCGACACCACAGGAACGCATAAAGCGCCATTTGTAATGATCACCGCCTAACCATACCTGGGTAATGTTTTCAAACTGACGATCTTCGTAGATTTCCTGCGGATTGATGTGGCAGTGATAATCTAAGATCGGTGCATCTGCTGCGTAAGAATGGTAAAGTTTCTGAGCGGTCTCACTCTGAAGTAAGAAATTTTCGTCCATAAATTGTTTCATTGTTTTTTCCTCCATAAAAAATGTTTTAAAATAAAGTAGTTCCACGTTTGATCAGTTTGCCGGAGAAAATAGATTTCTTCGGCATTTCTTCACCGGAAAGAACACCGACTAAGGTCTGTACTAACTGATGAGTCTGTGTTTCTAAGCGGTTGTCCACGGAAGTGAGTTCCGGAATACAGCAGGTTGTCAGCATGGAGTTGTTGTACCCAATAATCGATAAATCGTCGGGCACAGAAATATGATTGCGTTGTGCGTATTTGACTACGCCGACGGCGAGTACGTCATCCGCAGCGATCACTCCATGAAAAGGAGGGGCCTCTTTTGCAACCTGATCCATAAAATCTGCAATTTCATTGAATTGCTGGGAATCTCCGTCGTATTTGTGGATCCTGTTTTCTATATCAGAGATGCCATGTTTTTTTAAGGCGTCTTTGAAACCATTTAATTTTTTGCGGCCACTATATGAAATAGAATTGTAAATATAGACTGGATCGGCGATACCGGAATCTAACATGGACTCGGTAGCCTCAAACATAGTCGTGTAGTCGTCGCATAAAGTGCTGTAAACGTTCGGATAATCAAAGGAAGCGTTTAACAGCATGATCGGTACCTGTGTGGAAACATCTTTAATATACTGGTTTTCATCCTCCGTAGTACCGATGAAATTAGAACCGACAAGAATGATGCCGTCTACTTTTTTGGAAAGGATCAGATTCAGGTAATTTTGCTTGAGCTCCAGATTATATCCAGTGCAGCAAAGCAGAGACTCATAACCGTTTGCCTGCAGCTCCTGTTCCAGATAATAAACTGCCTTTGCGAGAAAAAGATCCGAGGAATCTGCACAGAGAATACCAATCGTCTGCAGGGAGTGGAGCCCCATGCCGCGTGCAAAGGCATTTGGTGTGTAGTCATATTTTTCAATGATATCCATGACTTTTTTCTTTGTGGAAAGGCGGACCTTGTCACTGCCGTTTAATACACGGGATACGGTAGCAATCGATACCCCCGCTTTTTTTGAAATATCATATATTGTCATATAAAAAATCCTTTTATAACAAATTTGCATCCTGAAACGTTTCGGATTACATTAAATAATATAGAATGTAAACAAAAAATGAAAGCAGTTTCATTACTGCTGGTCTGATTATACAATATAAAAAAAAATAAAGCAATATTGGATTTTGTGAAAATAGAAAAAGTGTAGAAGAAAATATGGTGATTTTAAAGAAAAATAACAAAAATCACTAAATTGTGCAAAATTACATATTGACGGAACGGCAAAAAGGTGTAAGAATACAAATTGTAAACGCTTACAAAATGACATTGTGCAGTAATGATCCGATAAGCAGGAGGAATTATCATGGAATTATTAAACAGAAAGAAAACAGGAAAAGTGGAAAGACCGGTTAAAGTATTACAGTTCGGAGAGGGAAATTTCCTTCGTGCATTTGTTGACTATATGATCGACATTGCAAATGAGCAGGGCAAATTTAACGGGGACATCGTACTTGTAAAACCGATCGAATTTGGAAGCCTTGACAGATTCCACGATCAGGAGTGCCAGTATACCGTACAGTTAAGAGGAATCGTAGACGGTGAGCCAAAACGCATCAACCGTATTGTAACCAGCGTTGCAGATGCTGTAGACGCTTATGGTGAATATCAGAAATATGCAGATTATGCAAAACTTGACAGCTTACGTTACATTGTTTCTAATACAACAGAAGCAGGTATCGTTTATGATGATACAGACAGATTAGAGATGGAGCCGCCGAAGAGCTATCCGGGTAAATTGACCAAATTCTTATATGAGAGATATAAACATTTTAACGGGGCAATGGATAAAGGTCTTGTGATGCTTCCGGTTGAGCTGATCGATGACAATGGTATCCACTTAAAAGAGTGTGTAGAGAAACTTGCAGTACTCTGGAATTTAGAAGATGGATTTAAGACATGGTTAGATGAAGCATGTGTATTTACTTCTACATTAGTTGACCGTATCGTAACCGGTTACCCAAGAGACGAGGCAGAGGAGCTCTGCAAAGAGTTCGGTTATCAGGACAATCTGATCGTAACAGGTGAGCCATTTGCTCTCTGGGTGATCGAGAGCGCAAAAGATATCAGCAAAGAGTTCCCACTTCCGGATGCAGGACTTCCGGTGATCTTTACAGACAACCAAAAGCCATACAAACAGAGAAAAGTCCGTATCTTAAACGGTGCACATACTTCCTTCGTACTGGCATCTTATCTCTGTGGCAATGATATCGTGTTAGAGTCTATGCAGGATGAACTGATTTTCAACTTTATGAAAGCAACGATCTTTGATGAGGTCATTCCTACACTGACACTTCCGAAACAGGATCTGATTGATTTTGCAGAGGCAGTGATCACAAGATTTAACAACCCATATGTAAAACATGCGCTGTTATCCATTTCCCTGAACTCTGTTTCAAAATGGCGCGCAAGATGTATGCCGAGTTTCTTAGAGTACATTAAGAATGAAGGAAAACTTCCGACACACCTGACATTCTCACTGGCTGCACTGATGGCATTCTACACAGGAACAAAGATCCGTGACAAGGCTCTGATCGGACATCGTGACGGTACTGAATACCAGATCTTAGATGACGCTGCTGTATTAGAGTTCTTTGCAGCAAACAGTTCTAAGGACGCAGCAGAGTATACACATGCTGTTTTATCCAACGAGCATTTCTGGGGCGAAGATCTTACCAAATTAGCCGGAGTAGAAGAGGCTGTAACCGGTTATATGGAAGATATCCGTGCACTTGGTATGAGAGCAGCAATGGAAAAAACTTTTAACGCATAAGCAGGAGAACACTTATGAAAGATTTTATAAAAATCAATGAAAATGATAATGTCATTGTTGCCATAAAAGAACTTGCAGAGGGAGAGAAAGTCACAGTCGATGGAAAAGAATACACAGCGGCTGAGACGATCCCTGCCGGACACAAGATGGCGATCTGTGACATCCCGCAGGGCGGTGATGTGATCAAATATGGTTTCCGTATCGGAAATGCAAAAGAGAATATCAAAGCCGGTCAGTGGGTGCATGTACACAATATCAAAACAGCACTCGGCGATCTGCTCACTTATACCTACGAGCCTGTAAAAACAGAGGAGAAAAAGACAGAGGAGCGTACCTTTATGGGATTTGCACGTCCGGACGGCAGCGTCGGTGTGCGTAACGAAGTATGGATCGTACCGACCGTCGGCTGTGTAAACAATATTGCGACGGCGATGGCAAAACGTGCCAACGCAAAGGTACATGGCTCTGTGGAGGAAGTGATTGCATTCCCGCATCCATATGGATGTTCCCAGATGGGTGATGATCAGGAACACACCAGAACGATCCTCGCTGATCTCGTAAAACATCCAAATGCCGGAGGCGTGTTAGTACTTGGTCTTGGCTGTGAGAACAGTAATATCGGTGAACTGAAAAAATACATTGGTGATTATGACGAGAACCGTGTGAAGTTTTTAATCTGTCAGGAATGCGAAGACGAGATGGAAGAGGGCGAAAAACTCCTAGAGGAACTGATCAATTATGCGGCAGGATTCTCCCGTGAGCCGATCAGTGCATCCAAACTGATCATCGGCATGAAGTGTGGCGGCAGTGACGGATTTTCCGGAATCACTGCAAACCCGCTGGTTGGTAAATTCTCTGATATCCTGATCGGAAAGGGCGGAACAACGATCCTGACTGAGGTGCCGGAGATGTTTGGCGCAGAGACACTGCTTATGAACCGCTGTGAAAATGAAGAACTATTTGAGCAGACGATGAACCTGATCAACGATTTTAAACAGTATTTTAAAGATAATCACCAGACAATCTACGAGAATCCGTCACCTGGAAATAAAAAAGGCGGTATCTCAACCTTAGAGGATAAGTCTTTAGGATGTACACAGAAATCAGGAAGTGCTGCAGTAAAAGGCGTTCTTTCCTACGGCGAGCGCGTACATACGCCGGGATTAAATCTTCTCAGCGCACCGGGCAATGACCTTGTTGCTGCAACTGCATTAGCAGCCAGCGGAGCACACATTGTTCTGTTTACGACCGGACGCGGGACACCGTTTGCTTCCCCGGTTCCGACCGTTAAGATTTCCAGCAACAGTACACTTGCCGGAAAGAAAAAGAACTGGATCGATTTCAATGCGGGCGTTCTTGTGGAGGATGCAGAGTTAGAGGAGACAGGTCAGAAATTATTTGACTATGTGATCGACGTTGCATCTGGTAAGAAGGTACGCAGTGAGGAAGCCGGATTCCATGATATGGCGATCTTTAAGCAGGGTGTTACCTTGTAAGGAAACGGAAAAAAGTTGTCAATCTGATATGATGGATATCTACAATAGAATGTTTGTGCAGAATTCAATCTGTTATTTCAGAAACATCCGGCAGAAAAAGTAGAAACTGGATTCTTATTGAAAGAATCTTAAACATAACACAAAAAAGGAGACAGAATTATGTCATTTTTAAACAATTTCTCATTAGAGGGTAAAATTGCATTAGTAACAGGCGCATCTTATGGTATCGGATTTGCTATCGCATCTGCTTATGCAGAGGCAGGCGCAACCATCGTATTCAACGATATCAAACAGGAACTGGTTGACAAGGGATTAGCAGCTTATGCTGAAAAAGGGATCAAAGCTCATGGTTATGTCTGCGACGTTACCAACGAGGAGCAGGTGAATGAACTTGTGAAAAAAGTAGAGGAAGAAGTTGGTGTGATCGATATCCTTGTAAACAATGCAGGTATCATCAAACGTATTCCAATGTGCGATATGTCAGCGACAGAATTCAGACAGGTAATTGATGTTGACTTAAATGCACCGTTCATTGTATCAAAAGCAGTGATCCCGTCCATGATCAAAAAAGGCCACGGAAAGATCATCAACATCTGCTCTATGATGAGTGAGCTTGGCCGTGAGACTGTTTCCGCTTACGCTGCAGCAAAAGGTGGTTTAAAAATGTTAACAAAGAACATTGCATCTGAGTACGGTGAATTCAATATCCAGTGTAACGGTATCGGACCTGGTTATATTGCAACACCTCAGACAGCACCTCTTCGTGAGATCCAGCCAGACGGTTCCAGACATCCGTTTGACCAGTTCATCATCGCAAAGACTCCGGCTGCAAGATGGGGAAATGCAGAAGACTTACAGGGACCGGCTGTGTTCCTTGCATCGGATGCATCTAACTTTGTAAATGGTCATGTGCTGTATGTAGATGGTGGTATTTTAGCTTATATTGGTAAGCAGCCACAGTAAAAACAGATGAGATTTGTTGTGAATTGATGCTGCACCCAGTCAGGAGGTGGCTGAGCCTTGGGACGTGCGCCGGAACCGGCAGGTTTTGTTGGGTTCCGTTGTACGGAAATAAGAGGTTCTAAGTGCCCTTGATCTGGGTTGTGGCAGAGTGACGCGTGCATCCCCGGACGAGCCTTCCATGGCTCGACGGGGATTTTTGCTGCCATCCGTGGCAGCAAAACGCTGTTTTGTGACAAGGGCACTAAGAACCTCTAATTTCCTCCCAAAGTCATCACAAAATCTGCCGGTTCCGGTGCACTGTCGGCGTGCCTTAGTGCAAACACCCTCCAAGTTGCTGATGGATTTTAGATGATATTGATTGTGGCTTCACTGCTAAAGCAGGAAGCTGTTTTTTGCTGTGTAGGATTCGGGTGTCAAAAGGTGGCTTCAAGTTTTTGATTGGCAAATTGCACAAAGTCGGGTCTGTTTTGTTCTGATGTCCGAAAATAAGAAAATCTAAGTCTGCCTGAGTTAGATTACAACGGAGTGACGTGTACGTCTTAAACGCCCCGTCCATGTGGCGTTAAGACTTTTGCCGCCTCACTACAGGCATCCACAAACCATCCCAACAAGATGCCCCTGAAACTCCCCAAACAAACTTTCCTCCTGTTTCCTCATAAACACCGTCACATCCGCATCTCCAAACACCACCTCAAAATGCACACTCCCCACAAACGCATCGATCACATGCGCCCGCACATACAGAGTGTTCTCTGAAACCCACACTCCGCTGGCTGCATACCTCTGGTCATAGACGGGAAACTGTCCGCAGACAAGTTTTCCAAAACCGAAATGAATGGAACACGGTCTGCCGTGCAGTGTAAACGTAAAACATCCCTCATCATTTGTAAAATCCGCTGTAAAATCTGTAAACTCACTACTGTTTGGTTTGAACATATATCGTTTCCCCGAAACTTGTGAAGTGACCGCTGCCGTCATTGCACTATCACCCAGAGGTGCAATCGCAAGTGAAGAGAGCACAGAAAGAAGCTCTGTATGCGTTTTTTGATCTTCCGGGAGTGGATCTGCCTGTATGAAAGGAAGAATCTCATCATACAGAGCATCATAAATCAGTTGATTTCCACCCGCAAGTCCCTGTGTGTCTGCGGTAGTGACAAAGAGCAGATCATAATCCGGAAGGTAATGGATGAACTGACCACCCATGCCGTAGCAGACAAAACCATTTTTTTCACTGCGCCAGATCTGATAACCATAGCCGCAGGCTTCACTTGGAAGAGGTGCCGTGATGCGTGTGTCAGAGAGATGGGAGGTTGCTGTTTTGATGTAGGAGGCAGAAACGAGCTGTGTTCCATCAATATTTCCATCGTGAGATAGAAGATAACCGAATTTTAACAGGTCGGATGGAAGAGCGACAAGTCCGCTTCCGCCCATGGAGACACCAAAAGGATCTGTCAGCATGTAGGATTCATCGGAAAATTCCAAAACAGACAGTTTTTCTTTGAGATAATCGAGCATTGGCATGCCGGAAAGACGTTCTACAAGCGCACTGAGTGTATGTGCGGAGGACGTATCATAATGAAAGAGCTTTCCTGCAGGATGGGTTGGTGGTACGGTAAAGAAACTTTCTACCCAGTCACTTTTCATATCGACCTTGTAGGTCGTCGCGGCATGACAGGTGCGCATCATGAGCATATCCCGGATCGTCATGGCTGCAATCCACGGATGTACATTCGCTGGAATCTTGTCTGGAAAATATGAGACGATCGGATCATCCAGTGATAATTTTCCTTCCGCTTCCAAAAGACCGATCGCAATGGATGTAAAACTTTTACTGATCGAAAACATGCGATGCAGCGTGTCTTTCTGATATGGTGCATAGTAGCCCTCGGCAATGAGTGTGTCATGCCGCATTAAAAGAAAACTGTGCATTGGAACCTGTTTTTTTTGTAAACGATCCAGAAAGTGAAGAAGGCATCCGGATGGGATGCCAGCACTTTCTGGAGAACCTTTTTTGAAATTCATTGTAATATCCTCCATTTCTTATTAAGACTGAACGCCAAAGCTGCTTGGTGTAACGCCATATTTTTTCTTAAATGCACGTCGGAAAGACGTCTGGTTGTTATAACCAACTTCCAAAGCGATTTCATTGATACCGGATTCGCCTTTTTCAATCAGATGTGCCGCCTCTGTGAGCCGCAGATCTTCCAGATAGACAGAGAAGTTCACATTCATATTTTCTTTAAACATATGAGAAAAATAACTTTCTGATATGTGGAACTCGTCGGAGATCTTGCTTAAGCAGAGCGCCGGATTTTTGTAATTTTCACGGATATAAGTCACAATGCTGTCAATCAGATTATTCTTTTCGGATTTTGATGCAAAGAAATCACACAGTTTAATGCTGATATCTTCACAGAGACGGAAAGTTAACTCGTCCTGTGAAAGCATAGTATCAATTTCCACTATCTGCGGAGTACTTTCTCCCGTATATGTAAAACGTGCTTTCAACAGAGTGTTGCGGATATCGGTAAGTAAAAACCGTAATAACTGGAACGGAAGCGAACGTTCTTCAATGTTCTCCTGGTGGATCAGATTGAAAATTTCAATCACCTGGGATTTATTTCCGCCAGTGATGGAACGAATCAGACGGGTTGAAAATTCAGCCGGATATCGGGCTAACCCCAGGATGTTATTCACAGATCGTAACTGTTGCGCCGCTGCATAGTCACGACGAA
>ENA-USUG01004426-USUG01004426.1-human-gut-metagenome-genome-assembly--contig:-NODE-4426-length-17369-cov-4.796842_pt1 | contig 17369 bp, 5 predicted proteins | sample MGYA00250059_ERZ773394 | MGnify/ENA primary metagenome ERZ773394 (study PRJEB29103, sample SAMN06111957) | human gut metagenome | biome: human gut; feature: ankylosing spondylitis patient; material... | reverse complement strand
GTGGACAGTGTCTCAGATACTCTGACGGATGCTTCGCTGAAGCTGAATGGAGTGTCGGACGGCATTACTGACGGATGATGAACCGCCTCTACCTGCGGATGATTATTCAGATACTCTACCACCTTCAGTGCGTTCTGCACATGACGCTCTACACGAAGAGACAGAGTCTCAAGTCCCTGCAGGAAAATCCAGGAATGAATCGGAGAAATGGTAGCTCCGGTATCACGCAGAAGGATGGCACGGATCTTGGTTACGAATGCAGCCGGTCCTACTGCTTTGGTAAAACTGATGCCATGATAGCTCGGGTTCGGCTCTGTCAGTGACGGGAATTTTCCGGATGCCTCCCAGTCAAATTTACCACTGTCTACGATCACGCCGCCGATGGTGGTTCCATGTCCGCCGATGAATTTGGTTGCGGAATGAACAACAATATCTGCACCATACTCAATCGGACGAACCAGATACGGAGTAGCGAAGGTGCTGTCTACTACCAGCGGGATCTTATGTGCATGAGCAATCTTTGCGATTGCTTCAATATCAACGACATCAGAATTCGGATTTCCAAGGGTCTCGATGTAAACTGCCTTGGTATTCTCTTTGATCGCTGCCTCTACCTCATCCAGATCGAAAATATTTACGAAAGTAGTCTCAACACCATATGCAGGAAGCGTATGCTCCAGGAGATTGAAAGTTCCACCATAAATGTTCTTTGCAGATACGATATGGTCACCGCTCTGTGCCAGATTCTCGATGGTGTAGGTAACTGCTGCTGCTCCGGATGCGACTGCCAGGGCTGCAACACCACCTTCCAGGGCTGCGATTCTCTGCTCGAAAACATCCTCCGTCGGGTTGGTCAGACGTCCGTAAATATTACCTGCATCTGCCAGACCAAATCTTGCTGCTGCGTGATCGCAGTTGCGGAATACATAAGAAGAAGTCTGATAAATCGGTATTGCACGTGCGTCAGTTACCGGATCGGGAGCTTCCTGTCCTACGTGAAGCTGTAAGGTTTCAAATTTAAACTTTCTATCTGCTCTTTTGAGTTTCTCTGCCATTGGTTTTATTACCTTTCTTTTCTATGTTCGTATGGGATTTCGTAAATTATTCTGCGAACAGCGGAGTGGAGTAATATCTGTCACCGTTGTCCGGAAGCAGTGCTACAATGGTCTTTCCTTTATTCTCCGGTCTCTTCGCCAGCTGGATAGCTGCCTGAAGAGCTGCTCCGGAAGAAATACCTACCAGCACGCCTTCATGTTTTGCAAGGAGCTTTCCGCCTGCGAATGCATCGTCATTCTCAATCGGAATAATTTCATCATATACTTTGGTGTTCAGTACATCCGGCACAAATCCTGCACCGATACCCTGAATCTTGTGGGGACCGCTCTTTCCTTCAGAGAGAACCGGAGAAGTTGCCGGCTCAACTGCCACGATCTTCACGTCTGGTTTCTGGGATTTCAGATACTCGCCAACTCCGGTAAGAGTTCCGCCGGTGCCTACGCCTGCTACAAAGATGTCTACATTTCCGTCAGTATCGTTCCAGATCTCCGGACCGGTTGTCTTCTTGTGTGCTGCCGGGTTAGCCGGGTTTACAAACTGTCCCGGGATGAAGCTGTTGGGAATCTCTTTGGAAAGCTCTTCTGCTTTCGCAATGGCTCCCTTCATTCCTTTGGCTCCTTCGGTCAGAACCAGCTCAGCGCCGTAAGCTTTCAGGATGTTTCTTCTCTCCACGCTCATGGTCTCCGGCATGGTAAGAATGATTCTGTATCCTTTGGCTGCTGCGATGGATGCAAGTCCGATACCTGTATTTCCGGAGGTCGGTTCGATGATGACGGAGCCTTCTTTCAGAATTCCTTTCTCCTCGGCATCCTCGATCATGGCCTTCGCAATACGGTCCTTTACGCTTCCGGCCGGATTAAAATACTCAAGCTTTACCAGAATCTTTGCTTCCAGGCCAAGCTCTTTTTCCACATTTACGACTTCTACCAGCGGGGTGTTTCCAATCAGTCCAAGTGTTCCCTTGTAGATGTTTGCCATTTTCTATTCCTCCTATAATTCCTATTCACATACTATGTTTTATTTGATGATGCAATTATATCCCTATATTTCCTATTTGTCAACTATGTTTTATTACTTTTTTCTATGTTTTTTATCTGATCCTTGCTGCTGGGTCTATATCAAATTCTTGCCGGAAAAATTCCTGCGAAATCAGATTTGGAAGGAATTTTGTCAAGCTCAGGCCAGATTGAGACCCACAGCAGCCTGCGAGACCGCCTGTAGCGCCAAAAAAGTGGAACTTTCATACAAGAAATTTGATATAGACCCACCCGCGGCGAAACTCCCGGGCAGGCAACGAGCAGACCCACCCGCGTTAAAGCTCCGGGCAGGCAACGAGCAGACCCACCCGCGGCAATGTGTCCGCGGGCGGAATCTGGCTCCGCGAACTTGCTTATACAACAAACCCTCCGGCAGGAATCCTGCCGGAGGGTTTGTTATGTATTATATGATTGTCTAGCGTCTTTTTCTTTTTCTGGTATGAACCAGCATCATGCCTGCAAGGAGGACAACGACTCCGCCGGAGATAACGAGAAGAACTCTGATACCATTCTGCTCTTTCTCGGTGAGAGTGCTGGTCTGATCGATATAGATCGGTGTCAGGTCTGCTCCCATCATGACAAGTCTGGTGTCAACCGTCTGAAGCTTCTCATCCGTCGCGGTGAGGATATCTTCCGTCGTGTAGACTCCGTAGTTGCCGGTGGATGCGTTGTAGACAGTGGTAAGGCTCGCATCTGCAAGCTGTCTTCCGTCGGCTGCATCCTCTGTTACTGCAGTTCCATCTGCCGTGGAATCACCATCGATCAGTTCTTCCGGTGCTTCCACATCTTCCGCACCCTGACCGTAAGCTCTGGTGCCGTCCGCATCTGCGGCAGCGCCGGCGCCGGTTACGGCCTGCTGTGCATCGTCCACGCCGACTTTCGTCATGCTGGAAGAACCGCTTTCGCTGTTCTCATCCAGTGCGGCATCCGTCTGTGCCTCATCTGCTTCATCGGTCTGTGTGTCATCATTCACTTTCTGAAGAACACCGCCCGGTGTCTGCAGCTCTTCTTCACTGGCCTCTGCAAGTGCTCTGTCTTCCGATGCCACCGAAGTATCCGTCTGAGCAAGTGCTGTGCCTTCCTCCTGATCTCCTCCGGACTCTGCAATATCACCATTTGCATTGGTCACACCCGGATGGTCGATCGGAATTGCCTTCTCAGTATCGAGACTCAGCAGCGAACCGTCATCCACTGTATCACCATAGCCGCTTCTTGCACCCTCCGGAAGTTCATCCGCATTCTCCAGCAGGTAGACACCAAGGTTGGTCTCCAGCTGCAGTGCGTTCTGATATTCCGGATTAACCACAGGCAAAGTATTGAAGAACTTCGCCCTGATAGTGCCCAGAAGATATGTAACGAAATTGCCGCCGTTGGCATCACTGCCCAGATCCAGCCACTCACCTGTGAAATAGTTGAATCCCCAGACAGTACCATGACTGTAGTAACCCATCACGATATGGTTGTCACTGCTGTTATCCAATGTATTGGAAATATGAGCAATGTTGTAATTTGCAAAATCGGACGGATAATGGATCGGCTGCTCCACATCACTTAAGTCATGGGGCTCTGCTGCCTTCAGTACCGTCATATAGCGGTAATCCTGATAGGTATCAAGGATATAACCATCCGCTACATTACCATCTGTTGCAGATACATCCATGGTAAACAGCTGACCGTTCTTCACGAAGAGCTGTCTGGAGCTTACATAAGTCTCGCCCGCCCCATCCATCGTCTGGGTAAATCCAGCATAGGTGCGGATGCCGTAGCCTTCGTACTCACCGGTGTAGAGCGGTACGCTCTCCGGCAGAATAGTCAGTGCAGTCTCAGCTGCCTCGTAATTCACATCGCGCTCCACTACTGTAGCGGTGCCGGTGCTCTCCACCTTCGCATCATCGGACTCTGAAGCCTTGCTGTTACCACTCTGCTCCGTCTCAACAACTGCATCGCCGGACTCTTCCTCCTGAACGTCGATCTCACCAGACTCTGCGGTCTCGCTGTCGGATTCGGAATCTTCAGAAGCCTCGGCTTCTTTCGTCTTCAGCTTCTCAACCGGTTCCAGATCAGACATATCCACGATCTGTCCATCCGCCGTCAGTGCCTGTCCACCGTACAGGTTGACAAATCCACCGTCGTGGGTGATCCGGCCGATGTTGCCGTTAATCATATCTTTGTTGTTAATATACGCATATGCGTCACCCCAGGTCATGACTCTTCTGGCTGCCTGTTCCGGTGTCACCTCACAGCTCTGGCTGTCGAGATAACTGTCGCCGGTCATGGCGTCGAAGAATTCTGACCAAGTAGTAATGGTAAGTTCCGTCTGGAAATCATAGGTCAGGGAGTATACTCTCGTATCAATATAGTATCCTGTCCGCTCTTTTCCTTCCAGATCGGTAAATGTCATCGGCGTAAGTGTTCCTTCCGGAAGCACTACATCCTGTCCGTCCGCCTCAATGGTAAACCAGGTTGTTCCAAAGTAGTTCTCATCTTCGAACGGAATGTTGCTGTCAAATTCCACATTCAGCGTATTGACGCCGGATGCATAAGCCTGTACTGCCGGCGCCGGTTCGGATGCACTGCCCATAAGCCACATTGCTCTCATAAGGGATAAGGTAGAAGCATCGCCCGGTACCGGAACACCGCCGCTGCATACGGCATCGGTGGAGCTGTAATATACCTTCTCTCCAGCACTGTTGGTGTAGTAACCTTCCTGTGCAGGAAGCGTCCTGTAATTCAGATTGGACTGACGGCTTCTCAGATACGGCATGTAACTTACGGTCTTATGACGGTATACTTTTGTATAGCCGTAAACGGTACGTGTATCTATCTTTCCAGTTGTGGAATCAGTATATTTCTCTGTACCTTCGATCCGGCAGTAGTAGTAGCCGCTTCCGGTAAGCTGCATGGTGTTGGAGGTCTGTCCGGCAATCTTCGTTCCGTCATATCCTCCGGTGGAACTGCTGTACCACTGATAGCTGTCTACGGTCACACTTCCGCCAGCACCGGTTATCTCACCTACCTTAACGTAAGGTTTGTTATCGAAATTCCAGCCGCTTCCATCTCCATCGATTCCTGCTGCGGTATTCACATCCGCCGCCGGTGTCTTGCATTCAGCATCGCTGTAAGCCGTACTCTTCACCGTCGGTGCGAACTTGCTCAGCGGGTAAACCACGCTGCCGCCCAGATAAGAACCATCCTTCTCAATTCTCACATTCAGCTGACGTCCGTCTGCTTCTGCGAACGGTGCATTCGGGTCTGCGACCAGAAGCTGATTCAACTGCTCCCTGGTCAGGTCCAGCGTTGCTTTTCCATTATCCACTGTAATAGTCGTAGATACCACATTGCTTCCGGAAGATACCGTATCTTTATTTACAGTATCGCCCCGCAGACTTGCTGCACTGTTGTACCGCATCTGGTTAGCTCTGGCATTCTGTGCTACCTCCTCAGCTGTAAGATCACGGTCATAACCCATAATACTTCCGATGGTACCTCTCATGGAACTATAAGTGTCCGTAGAATAGCTGGTTCCACCAAAGCGCAGCAGGTTGCCGTAACGGCTCTCAAATCCACCAGTTCTCCTGACATTATAGAGTTTCTGTCCATCCAGATACATGGTAAAGTCCATGATATTTGATGCACTGCTGTCACCCAGATAAGTCTTATAAACCATGGTCAGCTGTACATACTTGCCACCAATATTCTTACCGCTGTCCGTATTATACAGCGCAGGCCAGCTGCCCTGAAAGAATCCCTGTTCCAGAGTTCCACCCGTAGCCGCATTCAGTCCTATGTTATCAACGTACGGCACTGTATGTCCAGCTCTTCGGAAAGAAAGCTCAAACCCGCCCAGTACACTGCTCCGGTTATAGATCACATAATTATCAATATCATGATGATCATCATCCATCTTCAGCATCATACTGATGGTAGCTCCGGTATATTGACCATTCTCATCGGTTCGGATTTTATGTCCCAGCTCACCATTGTCGATCGTATCAATGTACTCTCTGTAGCCAGTCAGGTAGAGTCCGTTACTCTTCCAGCTTCCCTTCGCGAAGTTCTTCAACTGATAGCTCTCCGGTTCTTTCTCGTCCCCGTTCTCATCCGTCTGTCCGAGGGTTGCCAGGTTGGTCCAGTATGCCGCATCGGGATCGAAGCCGCTGCCCGTATTGTTCAGGGCATCCAGCCACAGTACCATGGAATCGTCCTGTACATAATTGCCTGTAGATACCTCTGCATTATACTTTCCATCTTCCAGACCGCCCTTTTCTTTGGTTCCCACATTCAACTGGAAGGTACCTTTCTCCTGCGGAACAATCGCCGCATCGGTCAGTCCGGTCTCGGTCAGTCCCATGTAGTTCCAGGTGTTGGCATTGAATCCAAGTCCTTCATAGAAGCTCTGACTTCCCAGCTTGGATGCTGTTACTGGCTTACTGCCCAGTCTTGATTCTCCATCTGTGTTAAATCCATCCCAGATATAGAAATTCTTGATCTCGCCTGCCGTCGTACCGACTTCATCCTGTGCGATACCTGAACCATCTTCTGTTTTTCTTTCAAAGTTTGCCACCAGCTTAGCTGTAGTGCCAGTTGCTGCTGTCACACTGTCCGGTGCAAGAATGATTCTCTGGATATAGACGGTGCCCGGATCTACGACAGATCCATCTTCCGTCACTGTATCTGCATTGATCTGTGTTGGTACTTTTTCATTCAGATAAAGGGTACCATCACTGTTTTTCTGCTGCGTACCATGATTATAAGTACCTGCAAAAGCTCCTGCATTCTTAAGCTCTGCCTTCACTATGCCTCTGAAATAGAAGCCATCCACATGGATTCTCCGGTTTGCATCACTGTTCATGATATAGCCATCCACAAGTCCTGCAAAACCGCCGGCATTCTCTCTGGCAGTGACCTTCGCATTCGAGTAAATATTCTGGTAATTACCACCTCTCGCATAACCTGCGATACCGCCGGCACCGTTAGATGCCATAACGGTCGTATCTTTACTGAAGGAGTTATAGATAACAGCATAACGCTGAATACCCGAGCCTTCATAGCAGCCGCCAAGAAGTCCGCCCACATACAGGGACTCTGAGGAACCGATCGTACAGTCCACAACCCCTGTACTGTTAATGGTCGTACTATAACTGCATCCCAAGACACCACCGGCATATTTGCCTGCCGTAATCGTGGAGCCTGTAATGGTGCAGTCATAAGTATAGACGTAACCCCCACCAATACCACCGGCATAATTTCCTGCACTGATGATGGAATCAGTGACGGCAGCCCTGTCCACAGTTGACCATGAACTTGTCACGCCGCCTGCAAGACTGGATGCCGCATAGATATAGGAATCTTTAACTGTCACATCCTCTGCACTGATAACTCTGGCGATACCAGATGCTTCACTTGCTCTGGTGGTAACTCTTGCGTTCTGTACAGTCACGTTTTTGAAGTAGTTGCAATCCATGCCATGACTGCCGCTGGTGCCATAACCGCTCACACCGCCGACATAATAACTGGTACTCTCGACAAATACATCATAGATCTTTTCACCGGATGCATCTACAGAGATCACATCGGAACCTACCGTAATATCATTATTCGTATTGTCATTCGTATATCCGCTCACACCGCCGACATACTGGTAACCGCTTACATGGGTACCGGATACGGAGATCTTCTCGAATGCCGCATAAGGTGCACCGACCAGACCACCGGTTCCCAGATAGCTGCCAATATTGATGATATTCGTTCCATAAGTCGGATTTGCCGCCGTGCCGCTTACATCTCCTGTCAGAGTAACATTGCTGATATTGCCTCTGCTCACTCCGGTCAGGCCGCCCACATAGTTACCGCTGGCTGTCACATTGATATTATGAAGCGTGATATCTGTCAGCGCACCTTCTGTTGTTCCGATAGTACCAACTTCCGTAGCTGCTCCGGCTTTTACCGTGATATTTGTAAACTTAAGCTTTTCACCATTTCCCTGCAGATGTCCGATGATACCAATACTGCTTCCTCCATAGGAAGACACATCAAGGCTCATATTTTCAAATGCAAGACTATCCAGATTTCCGGAAATATCCGCAAATACGGCTTCTCCGGCACGGGCTGCACTGTAGGTAAGGTTGGTAAGCTTTCCTGCTTCTGTGGCAGTTACTTTTGCAGCTCTGACATTCAGGTAATTCCGAAGCTGCGTACTTGTCATTTCTTCAAAATTTACTTCACCTGCAATCCTGATATTCTGGTAACTCTGACCAAGATTCTGTTCTCCTGCATTGGAACCCAGATATTTCTTCCATTCAGCAATATTATGAATCTCCAGATACGGGATATCCTTCTCTTCAAACTGGAGTACACCGCTTAACGTCTGTTCTGCATTTCCCTTCTTCACCTTCAGCGTCACACGATAGTTATCCTGATAGCTGACAAGGCCTGTATAAACATAGAACTGCGTCGTCACGGTACCATCCGTCTCTGATTCCTGTGTCTTTGTATCCGGTTCATAGTTTCCATTCTCAGGTTCCGCTACATTCATACCTTCCACTGCCACGGATTCCACTGTGTAGAGTTCTTTTTCTTTGCTCTGCACGAAGGAAATATTCAACTGATAAGGATAGATGCTGTCTGTCTTACCCGGTACATCTTTTGCCGCAATGACCTTGTTCATCTTCAGCGACTGATCTTTCATCAGATGTGGTGTCTGACCGGAAAGCAGACCGCTTCCATCTTCGTCTCTCAGATATGGCAGAAGGCCATATACTGATTCCGGTGAATCACTGCCAAGCAGCCGGAATCCGCTTCCAAGTCCAACTCTCCGGCTCCAGCCAATCTTTGCATTAGCACCGGACATGGTATCTGCAGACATCAGCGCATAGGCATCAAGCCTGTCGGTATTCTGCTTTCCATTTATATTCTGTCCTTCATATGCAAAACATCTGCTAGCAGTGACTTTCGCCGTGCCGATGCCGCTTCCGTAAATACGGCCTACCTTATCGAGGGCACCGGTCTTCGAATAGATCTCACCCGCTGCGAAGGTACTGGTAATACTCATGGATTTATTAGCCGTACCAAGGATACCGCCAATATTATTGGCAACCGATACGATATCCACATCGGTCCATGCTCTGCGGATACGGCACTCGGAATTACCGACAAGACCTCCTGCACTTCCGAAGCTGCTGTCGATCGATCCCACTGCATAACTGTCTTCCGTGCTTCCGTTGCCTGTCGTGTTGCCGATGAGTCCTCCGATACCGGAGACGCTGCCTCCTGCATGGGCGGTAATTTCCACCCCTGACGCATAGCAGGAATTCACGTGCGTATTATTCAGATTACCCAGAAGACCTCCTACTGCCAGACTATAGGCCGTACCCTCCGGCTGTGCTGTCGTAATCGACACTCCTGTCGCAGAGCTGTAGGATACCGTACTGTCTTTCAGGGTTCCTGCCAGTGCACCTGCGGCGGAAGAGGCAGAAGATATCTCCACATTATGCAATTCTACGTGACTGATATCTGTCTGTGAGGCTGTTCCTATAAGTCCCATGTTGGTATTGACACCAGTCACATCAAGCGTCAGCCCGTCGATCTTCAGATTGGTCAGGCTGCTGCCTTCCATCGCCTCAATGATATATCCCTTCTCTGCCGGATAATTTCTAAGGGTGGGTGTACCTGTCCGGTCTGCACCTGCAGCTCCACGGAGCGAACCTGTAAAGACCTCATAATTGCCGCTTCCCAGAGACTTCCGGCTGATCTGTGCCACCTTGTCTGCGGAAGTACCACTAAAGTCAATATCTGCAGTGATCTGGTAGTTTCCTGCCAGGTCAATCTTATCTTCACTGAATGCCTCATTCCACTCTTTAAGATTCGAAATGCTCTTCCAGAATTCAATCTGCAGATACCTCGCACCATTTGGAAGTGTTGCACCATATTCCACTGTTTTTGTGGCATCTCCGATGGCAGAGATCTTATAATCAAAACTCTTCAGTTCATATTCGGAACGGAAGGTCTGGGGATTGGTCAGTTTGACCTGTACGGCATATCCTGATTCACTGTCCGGATATCCAACAATCTGACAGTCAAGTCCGTCGATTGTGATCGCGGTAATCTGCCGCTTCCGGCTGTTGATGAATCGAATATTGGAGATGACATAATCATTGCCCTGCTCATCTACACCACTTTCTACCAGAACTGCATCCAGTGCTTCCGGTACAGAGGTACCAACCGTTCCCGGCAGGGTAATAGACGGCTGCTGCTCCATCATATTATCTTCCATGCGCACTTTCGGATAATAGCCTGCCTGGATATCTTCCTCTACATTGAACTGGCCTTCTCCATTCAGAAGATCATTCATAATAGACAGATTCCAGAGATCAGAGTCATCTGCCTTCACCTGGCTTGTGTAACTCTTATACTCCGTACTTGTCGGTGAGATATAATAGACGTTTTTCTCCGACCAGCTTCCTCCATGGGTGCCGACCGTAATGCCGCCGCCTCCATAGAAGGGTTCCAGCTTGCTCTGTACATTCGTCTCCGCATTGATCGAATATGCATAGCGGTCACCTCTGGCGATCACATTCTGCACAGTTCCTCTATTATATCCAACCACAAGGGCAGAGGATGCTGTATTCCAGGAACTGTTCTGCTTCTCCACATTCACATTGCCGACCATATAGACGTTCTGTACCAGTGCGCCATCAAAGTTATATCCCACAACCGTGCCGTTAGTGGAAGTGACATTCGCAGAGTTTCCAAGATACTCGGCCGATGCAAAGTTCACACGGATGCTGGAACCAACATACGCATAGCCATTCTTGACAATACCTCCGCTATAATTCCCTCTGCAGATACCTCCAAAATTATCATGCGCTGTCAGGTCCGTATTATAGACAACAGCAAAGTTCTCAATCGTGCCATAGTTAGAGTAAGCTGCTCCGCCTATAACGCCCAGCGGGAAAGCTCCCTGCAGGTTATATTCCATGATAATATTCTTCACGGTGCCATAATTATTCGTGACAAGTGCACCTCTGTCACGATAACCGGTTGTCAGCTGCACCTTCCAGTTCAGGTGAAGATTGGAAATCTCCGCGCCATCCCGCAATGTTCCGATCAGCGGAGCATCCATCCGTGTCTTCGTAATCGTATGTCCCTGGGCATCAATCTTTCCATAGAAATTCGATACCACCGCACCAGTTCTGGATGTCTCAAAGTCTTCTACAACCACGAATTTACCATAGGGGAACATGGAAAGCTTCGCCAGATCCGCATCATTGGCAATACTGTAAGTCGTCTCCTCTGTGGTAAAATGCAGCTCGGACAGAAGGATTTCCTCTCCATAGAGTTCTACCCAGAGTGTGACATCGTAGCTGCAGTATCCATCCAGTTCTTTCTGATGATGCCTGATTTCCGATTCGGTATCAAAGGAATAGGTCTCATCATACAGCACCTGATCGGACGTATCTGCACCATCAATGCCTTCTGCCTGATACCAGCGGATCGTATAACTTCTCGTATTATTATTGATGTCTTTTTTCAGGTCACCGCTGGGGTCATTGATTGTAGAACGGACATTTGCATAAAATTTTCCGTTCGTATCTGCCTGAAGGATCTTACCGGATTCTATCATCTCCTGATTGTATTCCCAGACTTTCAGCTTTGCATACTTCTGGTTATTATTTCCAAGATTCACTGCATCTTTGTAGTCTGCAATTTTCATATAGGCAGCACCGGCAGGAGCCTGGAATTTAAAGCCCATATAGATCTTGTCATAGACATCTATGATCTTATCATTGCTGTCATAGAATCCGACATACGCCTGTTCCGTCGGCTGACCTCCGGTCTTCACATAATAATGCCCCGGTGTTACCGATATCTTCTTACTTAAGGAGTAACTTCCGTTTGACACCTCTTTTTTCGTCTGCACATTGAACATGGTGCTCTCTTTTACAGAAGAAGAACTGTCTTTCCATGCCTCCTGATAAAGTTCATTGCCATTGAAAATCTTATATGGATTATTGTCCTTCATGAGTCCCATGTCCGTAAGAGACATCAGTCTTGTAGCACTTGGTCCTGACTGGTACGTCGTATTCGATGTCATGCTGAAGCGCATATACTGCGCATCTTCCGGGATCTGAATCAAAGCATAATCCATGGCACCGAAACGGTCTCCGTAATTCGCACGGTATGTACTGCAGCGGATAATCATACGGTAATTAGAGCCCCACAACGGAAGTGCCGTATCCTCAGACTGTCCTGTATAAAAACTGATATATGGACAATCTGAAGTCTGATTGACCCGGTAAAGCATCAGCACATCACCAGGTGTCACTTTTACATAATCCGTCACCCACCAGGAAGTACTGGATATTTCGGTTTTCTTTCCATTGCTTTCCAGATAATATCCCGTTTCAATCTTATCACTGTCGATCAGATTCAAACTTTCGATACTTCCTTCATCCACATAAGCCAGCGCCTCTGATGCTCCCATCAGTGCCAGACTCGATGTAATGCCCTTTCCGGTCGTCAGTGTCCACTCATTCTGTACTACATCCAGTTCATAGGAACTCTGTGCGTTGACAGCTGAGAATGTCTGGTTATAGGACACAGCTATAAAGTTCACACGGTAGGTCTTATTATTCTTCAGACCCTTGAACCGGATATTTGGGAGGGTACTGTTCTTATCTGCTGTCGTGCTGACTACCTGGCTCTGTGATACCTCCCAGGCACTGTCATTCCAATACAGCAGCTGAACAACCACATTTCCGCTGCTTCCCTGATCAGAGGTGCTTCCGGTAATGGTGCCATCCTTATCGTAGATCTGCAGTCCGCGGATCTCGATAAAATCTGATACTGCATAGAAATTTTTCCGGCTGACTTCCGGCTTCAGACGCAGCATACGGAATGTCGTCGTATTGGCAGAACCGGTAACATCGTGCTCTTTGATGCCGCTTCCGGTATAACCCTGTTCTACAAAAGTATTGATCTGGGTCTGATAGTACAGGGTGGAATTCAGGTTCTGATACTTAATGTCCAGCACCGGATTCTCCCTGCAGAGAGTCTTCCAGATCTCCTCCCCTTTTGTTCCTTTTACAGTGATCGTATATTTACCGGTCTCGGAAGCCAGTACATAATTCCCGTCTTCCGGGAAGGTTTTCGGCGTACTGCCATCTGCCTCATAGAAATCTTTTTTACGAAGCTGTGCGGTGTATTTCTCACTTCCGCCTCTGGTACCGCTGGTATTTCCTTCGATCAGTTTGATCTCAAACCGGCTGAACAGGCTTCTCAAGGCCTCTCCTGTAGAGTTCGTCATCTGAGCCGTCACTTCTGCGGTCGTATCCGCTGAAGTTGATTCCACAGTGAAATATGCATAACCCAGTCTGGTAATTGCCAGTGCCGCACTCTGATACTCACCGACAGATGCACGCATGACATCGGCCTCACGAAGCAGATTCTGTGTATTGTCCGGTGTCGCATTATAGTTGGCATATACCTTAAAGCTGTAGATCGTACCCTTTCCTGCCGGCAGGTTATGAAGCGTAATCTGCTGTCCGTTTCCTTTTTCAGCCTGCTCCGGATCAATGGCAATCCAGGTTCCGTCATAGAGTGTGGTCAGATCCGGATTTGCCAGTTTATCAATGGCAACTGCTTTTTCTTCTCCATTTTCTATGGTATATACCTGTAACCAGAGCTTTCTCGATATATTTCCATCAGAAGTTGCCACCTGCTCTGCAAGAAGATCTGCTTCATCGAGATTGTTGAGCTTAATACTCAGATTCTTCACACCGATCGTGTCTGCATCCGGATTGGTCACTCTCTTCTCCGTAATGGAGACAATCGGTGCTCTCTTCGCTGTCGCTGCAATTCCGCTTAAATAAGAAGTCAGATCTCCGGATACTCCTGCACTGGTCTGAAGCGGCAGGTCATTGCCAAATTTATCCTGCAGCAGAATCTGATAATGGAATACCGTATTACTGCTTAAGAAATCCGTATTAGCCACCGTTGCTTCTGAAGACCAGGCAATCGGTGTCCCGGCTTTCAGCTTCCGGAGGTCAGAGGAAGTCCAGGCAATATCCAGATAGTCTTTCTTGCCTTCCGGTGTTATCCGCACAGCCGTGCGGTACAGGTATTCTTTCATAATCTCCGGTACACCTGCAGTCAGTTCAGAAAGAGACAGACCATTGGTGCTTCTCGGCAGAATTTCTTTTGTGTTGTCATAAGAAACCGTAATCCGTTCCAGAAGCCCTTTCTGAAGTCCTTCTTCGATGGAATAGGTCTTTAAGGTGACTCCGCCTTCCGGCAGAAAATCTTTCTCGATCTTCTCACCTTCATTGTTGTAATAGGTAAAGGTTCCCTCTACCCGGATCGTCGTTCCCGGCGGTACCAGGGACAGATCCACGTCCATACTGCCGTCTTCATTCAGTTTCGTGCTTCGGATAGATTTTCTCAGACGGATGGTCTTCAGATCACTGCTGCCCCAGTACAGCTTATAGGTAATCTTATAGAGCTGTCCATAGGCATCATCCACGTTCACACTGGTTCTGATATGATACACTTCTGTATTAAAATCTCCGGCAGTAATGGTCGGAACATGATCGCCGATATCAGCCGGATCCTCCGTGGCATTGCTGTCGTCCTGTCCCGGCTCTCCGTTTCCAGGCTGCGCGTTGTTATCCTTGACGCTGTCGCCTTTCTTATCGTCTTTTGTTCCATTGTTGCTGTTGCTGCTGTTATTGCTGTCAGAAGAACCGCTGTTTCCGGCATCTTTTCCGGAAGAACCGGAACCACTGCCTGAGGAAGCATTTCCTGCATTGTCCTGCCGGCCTGCATTACCTCCATTTTCTGAAGAAGCATTTCCATTGTTACCGGAATTCTGACTGTCCTTTTTCACAGAATCCTGCTGATTCTGATCTTTCTCTTTTTCTTCTGTATTACTTTCGCTTTTCAAACTGTCCAGGCTTTCTGCTTTTCCCGGAGTTGTGATGATAGTTCCGGCACTTGCAGTGGCCTCCTCTGCTCCATCGTCATAGCTGGCCGGTTCATCGGACGGATTGTCCACACCGGAACCGCTTCCCGGATTTCTTAAAAGATCCAGAAAATCCCGATAGTTCATATGCAGATTTCCGATGGTAATCTCTGCTGCCATAAGACTGGTAATCTCTCCATAATGAAGAGAACCATCCTCTCTGCTATAATACCGAATCTCACTGTCGTCAAAAAATACAATACTGTCTGCTGACACAGTATGAGAAACTGCTGCATAAGTCAATGTCATATTCTGGGCATTGATATACATTCCGTTGGGCAGTGATGTCAGAATAAAATTCTCCACATCTGCCTGCATACCGTCTTCCCCGAAGGTATTACCATTGTTGAGGCGCAGTCCGTCATAGACCTGCAGTCTGGTCACCATATCCTCACCAATGAGAGTTGCCCCATCATCGAGAAACCGGACGCCGGAACCGCTTTCCAGAAATTCCGGATAAGTTTTCTGGAATTTCTGCTGTTCCTCACCTACATAATAACTGCCCAGACGGCTGTATACTTTCTGCCATGCAGATACGGCATAAAGCCCCACCTCATCCTGGCTGACCGGATCTGTCACACCATTTTTCAGGGCATCACTTAACTCTTCTTCCACGACGTAACCGTCTTCCTGGATCTGCGTCAGTTCTTTTGCCTGAAGCATCATGGCTCCGACGACGGCAAGGACAATCACCAGGCCGAACATCAGTGTCTTTCCAAGATTACCTCCGGTATATGGAAGGGGAATGATAAACTTTTTCTTTTTCTTCTCTTCCATTCACTCTCACCTCAGTCTTCCCACGTATTGATTCTCGGCAGTATCTGGTAACTGGTACACATGAGCTGCCATCCCTGGTTTTCCAGAAGTACCCGATCCGTCAGCGGCATCAGCGTCCGTCCGTCGGAGAAGGATACTTTTACATCTGAATCTGTATATAAATCCATCTTGGATGGTTCATATCCATATGGATAGATTTCTATCAAATTGGCAAATTCCGCATGAATCATGGACAGTGCCGGAAGCTTGATAGTTTCCTCATCTACCGTCAACTCCACAGGTTCCAGAAACAGATAGGTATCTTTTCCATCGTAGATGATACCGCCCGGCACTACGACAGATGTGCTGCCGTCCTTAATCCGGTATCCGCCGCCTTCCACCAGTTCCACGGTACTGAAATACTCCAGCCTGTATATCTTATCTTCCGCTGCAAACTGCAGACAGTCCGTCTGGGGCAGCAGAACCTTATTTTCCAGTTTATAATAGATGACCGCTCCGTCATCCGTCAGATTTTTTCGGACTCCATGTCCTTTCAGCGTCGTTCCCTTGTTTTTATCGAAGGTCAGTCTCCAGCTCCCTTCACTGGAGACCATCTCTCCATCCTGAATGTAATAGGCATCTTTCACACTCATCTGTCTGCCGCTCCTCAGGAAGAGAAACACGCCGGATATGACCACCGCCATGGCGACAGCTGCAATTCCTGCAGCTATCCATTTATTCTTCCACTCGTTTTTCATGAATCCTACTCCTCTCTTCCGTTACAAACAGCATATCTTTCACAAAATTATAAATCGTATAATGAAGCACTGACAGCGTCAGCAGGATCAGTACCAGAAGGATCAGACTGTCAAACCGGATCGTCTTCAGATAATCCCTCATGACTGAACCTACCAGCAGTGCCAGATACAAAAGCACTGCATTGACCAGATCCACCGGAAGACGCCGGATGTCCTGATACAGCAGGAACCGTGCCGGAACCAGAAGCAGCAGGAACACAAGGTATACCAGATTCATCTCTCCTCCCAGAATCACACAGGACAGGACGAAGACCATCTGTGTCCAGGCAAATCCTGTCCACAGAATCTCCCGGTTCTTCATGCCCATGAAAAAGGCAAAGAGATATCTGTTCTTTCTCTGATATCCAAACTGTTCTGTGGCAAACCACAGAATCACTCCCGCTGCAATGGTAAGGCCTACGTTCAGCAGCATAAACCATTTAAATTCCAAAAATGCATTAATGATACTATCTAACATCTGCGTCCTCTTTGATCAGCAATTCAAACGTATTTTTCCGGTGTGTGTAAAAGCCGTGAATCGGCTGGAAGGAACGGGTATCCTCACCGGATACGATCTCCACCATTCCGTCAATGCGCCCGATAACCGGCATATAGTCATCCATGATGAGCAGTGTATATTTCTCACTCTTAATACGGATCATATCCACCTGCTCGAATTTCTGAAACCCTTCGTCAATTCCAAGC
>ENA-USUG01004395-USUG01004395.1-human-gut-metagenome-genome-assembly--contig:-NODE-4395-length-17476-cov-208.659233_pt1 | contig 17476 bp, 30 predicted proteins | sample MGYA00250059_ERZ773394 | MGnify/ENA primary metagenome ERZ773394 (study PRJEB29103, sample SAMN06111957) | human gut metagenome | biome: human gut; feature: ankylosing spondylitis patient; material... | reverse complement strand
ATGGTTCAGATTACGAAAAGGCATTGAGAACCTATAACTATATAACTTCAAATATTGCATATGATTGGTCAAAGAGTACAGGTTCAATCTATACAGCTCTTATAAATAATAACACAGTGTGTCTGGGATATGCTGAAGCTTTTTTTGAGATATGCAATAATATGGGGCTGGAAGTGTATATTGTAACTGTCCCTCAACATGCTTACAATATAATTAATCTTGATGGACAGTATTATATAGTGGACAGTACATGGGATTCTGGTTATATCGAAGGTTCATATGGATACTGTTTTAAAGGTACTAATGATTTTGACAATGCGGATTATCAGTACCATACACAGACATATGGAATAAATATAGCAGCAGAATCGTATAATACTTCTCTTTTGTATTATTATACAGGAAATTTGTCTCATTCTTCTGTTCCTATAATTTCTGATAGTGGTACGAGCAATGTCGCTATAACATCAGAACCTAAATCAGCAGAGATGCATCCTGCGGTAAATGATTCGGGAAGCGGAGAAATAGTAACTGAATCACAGGTTATTGAAGAAACATCCTCTGCTGCTGAAACACAAAACAGCACTGAGAGTATCAGTGACAAGGGAAAAAACAATATTACAATAGGCACAAACAGCAATGGAGAAAAGACTGTTGTCCTTGGGGCAGAAGAAACCCAGACTAAAAAGAATCCGGCTATTATATTTATAGTCATCGGAATAGTGATTCTGATAGTCGGAGCTGGTACGGTTTTATTTATTCTGAAAAAGAAGAAAAAAACTAATCCGGAAGATGCAGCTAATGAGATTTTTGGGAATATTCTTATGCGGGAAACTGCAAGGTCAGAAGATGATGATATTAAGGACAATATTACTCAAAAGGACTCTGATGCCAAAGACAACAAATAATTAAAGTGGAAAATTGAAATGTAGGCATATTAGTGATAATTTTGCTAATATCCAAATCCAAAGCAGGATCTCCCCTTTTGCCATGATTTTCAAGGTCGTATTTCATTTTTACCTTGCATTATAAATACAGAATTTTATAAGCAAAGGGGGCATTTATATGAACGATATTTTAATGGCAAAAGCTGCAGTTTCAGCAGCAGAATTGGAATTTTACGCAGGAAACCCTTCATGGACTGTCAGATGTGAGGTGGCTTCAAATTGGTTTGCATCGTCTGAACTATTAAATAAACTCGCACATGATTTCAGATGGGAAGTGCAGGCCTGTGTAGCGGAGAACCCTAATACTGATGAAGTAACATATGAATATTTGTTAGAACAGGGCAGGGACGATGTTCTGTGGTATATAGCAGGCAGCACCACGGCTCCGGAATGTTGTAGGATCCGAGCAGCAGAAAAGCTTGCGGGAGATGATATTGAAGATGCCTTCTTCAGAGGGAAAATTACATACGCCATGAAAGAACTTGTATTGAAAAAACAAAGGTCAAATATCGCTTGAAGAGGGGAAATTTCCCCTCTTTTTTAGTAAAATCCCAAAAACAAAACAAAATCTTGGTATATATATAAAAAGAAAAGAGGAATGAAATATGGCAGAGAACAGATATCTTGATGAATTATTTGGAACAGCAAGATCTAATGACACTTGTCTGTGTATGACACCTAATCTGTATGTGTTTGATTTTAATAGGGAATATCCTTTAATGGTAATTCCCGATACATTAAGGTTAAGATTAACAATCATAAATAAAGGCGGAAACCGTCTTCAGGCGCAGTTTGACGCTAATGAGCTTATGCTAATTGACAGGAAATTCAATTTATGCGTTGAAAAAATGATGTTTGAAAAGAAAGATGAAAAAGAGGGTGAAAGTTCTATTGCTTATACAACAAGATTTTACAGCGGCAAGCTTAAGGGGAAATCTCCGGCAGAAGTGTTAAACGAACCTGATGGATGGAATACCCTGCAGGCGCAATATGACTGGTTAAAAGAAAATCTTACTAAATATCCGAATAATCAGAAGTTAATGGATGCTATAAATGCAGCCGGGAAATTATATAAAAGCGGTACCTTGGAGCAGGTAAGTACCAATAACATTCTCATTTATTCTAACGAATACCGCTACATGATGGGACTTGAACGCAATACCCGTAACTGCTATACATTAAAAATAGAATGTGCATCCACAGAGAAAAATCCATACATTATCAGCATGACAAACAATATTTACAGAATGGTAAACGGAAAGCCTGAAGATAAAGCTATTAATACAATGAGCCAGAGTTTTTCGCTTACAGAACAGGAATTTTCTGAAATGCTTGAAAAGGGAAAAAGATTCGTTGATGGATATACAATGATGAATCTTACGCCGGCATTTAAGTATTATAAAACCGAAAAGGAAAAGGTAATGAATAATGCTGAACCAGCTCTTAATTAATGTAGATTCCATAAATGATATAATCCGGGCAGATTCGTTGAATGGTGTCCGGATTATAGTCGTGCTGACATTTATTGCATTCATGTTTTTTTGTACATATCTGTTCAAAAATAGCAGGAAACACAGAATCAAAATACTTACTAAAAGAAATGAGGCAATAACCCCTCAGGAGTTTTTTAAAATAAGAAAAAGGGTAACAGGAAAACGCAGGACATCCACTTTTGATAATGAATTTGATGGAGTATATATAATATACAACATAACCAAAGATATGTATTATGTCGGTCAGAGCAAGCATGTAATGGCAAGAGTAAACAGTCATCTTACAGGACATGGTAATGGAGATGTGTATGCTGATTATAAATATGGTGACGAATTTGAGATAACGCTTATCCCATTGAAAGAATCCGGTTACAGCAGTTTGAATGCTATGGAAAAGGATACCATAGACATGTATGATGCATACACAAAAGGGTATAACCGCACAAGGGGGAATGAGTAATGTCTGATTCAAAACATTCTGATTATTACCTGCAGGCGCTAAAAAGCGCAACGGATTATATTCTTGTCAATGATTATGTATCAGCCATGGCGGGGTACAATGCCTGGATAAAGCAGTTTGGCAGACGCTTGACTGATGAGGAAACGGAAGAAATTTTCAAATATTTCCAAAGTTCAAAGAAATTGAATAATGGTTATAAAGCCTTACTGAAAAAGGTGCCGTGATCTGAACTGATGCGGCACCTTTTTTGTTCTGGAACTTACTTTGCTTTTCTTGTGCTTAAGACAATCACAATATCCTTAAAGATTCTTATGACAAACATAATCAGTACTGCTGCCACGAATATTGCAATAATAACTGCAAACACCATAAGCATTCTCTTGCTGTAATTAAAAACATACAGCATAAGCAGGGCAGCAGGCACATACATGACTGCGGCCGCAGCAAGAATCAGAAAAAACAAAAGAATATCCTGAAGAACATATCTTAATAATCTCATAACCCAACACCTCTTTCTTAAATGTATACAAATAAATAATGCAAGCTAAAATATTGAACTTTTGTTTTATGAAATTATGAAAAACTTTGTCCTAAATTCTGGAATTTCATATATATCCATGACAAGAAAAGTTTACGAGCTATAGGAAATACAAAAATAGCAGAAAGAGGTATTTATGGTATACATTGAAGAATATACAGAAATAAAAAAAACATGCGAAAAAATGACAACAAAACAAATTAACGATGTGTTACTCAAACTACTTAAGTCTTACAGGGAAGAGCCAGATCCGGAAAAGAAAAAAGATTTAAGGGATAAACTTTTAGCAGTATGCGGAAAAATCATTGAAATGAATGCATCCAAGTTATTATTTGCTACCGAAATGTTTGAATGGAATGATCTGTACAATGAAGGAATCATTATTGCCATAAAAGCGATTGAAAATTATGACTTCAATAACAAAGTAGGAAGCGGCTTTGTTACATACTTGACAAGGGCTTTAAATTATAGTCTTAAAAGAAAAATAAATTACAAAGATCGCAGGATAGTAGTATCAGAGTGTACTCTTTTAAAGGAGGCTAAAAAAAGGAAAGAAAATATTCATAATGATGAAGAACCAGTAAGTCTTGTTCGAGCATTAAATGAAAGTGACTTTATGGGAATGAGTAGTGATGATACAGAACAGATTAATCAAGGAGTTTTGCATAATGTTTTGGAAGAGGTAATGGAATGCTTAAGCACTAAGGAAAAATATATAGTACAGCAGCATATAGGTTTTGATGATACACCAATAACTTTCCAGAAGCTTGCAGATGAATTCGAAACAAATCCATCTGCTATATTCAGCATTTATAACAATGCTTTAAAAAAATTAAAAAAGGCATTAGCACATGAAGGTTGCGACAGTATTTCAGATTTCTTTTAGAGTAGTATCAGAAATACAAATTTTTAGCTTGCATAGATAAATTATCTTGATTTTGATAAATGGTGATTTAATCCCCACATCAAAAAATAAATGGCCTGATGATTACAGGCAGAAAGAGGTAATTTATGAATTTAAGTAATTTGTGTGCAGAATTTTCAAAATGCACCAGTCCTGAAAGTAAGCTGGAAATTGTGAATAAAATGATACTTTTACAGGATAAAAGTATTGAAGAATATGCGAGGAAGCATTTTTATGTTCAAAGAATGTCATATGAGGACTTAAAGATGGCAGCTATTCAGAGAATACTGGAGGTTATTCCGCGGTTAGAGGAATCTGATCCGAGCAGGATAATGGCTATTTTTTTCAATTCTATGATATATGCCATGTACGATGAATTTAGGCTGAATAATTATAGCTGTTGTCTAAATAATTATGCAGGTTATAGAATTAATAAAGAAAAAATCGGCCATGTTTTTGCAGATGGTTCTTATGATGGGGAAATGGCTATTGATGATTTGTTGTCACAAGACATTAACCCAGAAAAGACTACATTTGGTATTTCTCCGGAAGAACAAATGATAAAGACTTTTGAATTGGAGCAATTGCAGGATCTGCTCGGAAAGCTTACTATTCAGGATAAGAATATTATTCTGGATATTTTTGAAGGCGAAATGACCTATGAGCAGATTGCCAAAAAGTATGATTTAACTATAGGCACTCTGTATAAAAGAAGGCAGCGTATATTAAAGAAATTGAAAGCTATGTGGGAATAAAAGTTCTTCCCTGTGTAAAAATAATTTACACAGGGAATTTCTAAAAAAATAATTTCACTTGGTATATATAAGAAAGAGAATTGGGAGAAAAGGTATGTTATGGATGCAAAAGACAAGGAGCTGGCGGCGTTACTTTTAAATAAGTTTATCAATGCCGATTCTGATACGGAAAAGAATTATTATATGACGGTTCTGTATAAGCTTTATCGTAAAGATATTGTGAGATATGCTAAATCACTTGTCCATTATCTTACTACTCTGGATATTTATGATATAGAACAGGAAACAAGTCTCACCTTCATTGAGACTTTGTTTTCTTATTCTCCAGAAAAATATCAATCCTTTGACAAGCGGCTTTACAACAACATTTTAGGGCGGGTGAAGGATATGTTAAGTTCGCAGAAGCTTATACATGTTCCGGAGCAGTATATGCCTGCCATGAAAGATATTGAGAATGGAAAGAATCTGGATGAAATTGCAAAGGAAAGAAACCTTAACCGATATCATATTATTGCTGCATGGCGAATACTAAACGGCGGTTTTGTTTCATGGGATGATATAGATGAAGCAGATATTACAAACCCAGAAGAGGATAAGGAAGAAGTCGATGATATAGAAAACCTTCTTAACTATTATTCCTGTATTTTAACAAGAGATGAACAGAAATTGATACATAATCTTATCGGGAAAAATGGTAAATTAAGAACAATTAAAGAACTGGCAGAAATTATGAATATATCAGAAAAGAAAGTTGCCGCAATACGCAATGAATGCTTTAATAAAATAAAAAAAACAAAATAATGGAGGCAAAAATTAAGTGGGATTTGTCGAGTTTGGCTGGCGGGGAATGGATTAAATTGGAAATTGTTGTCATAACTGCCTGCATTATTGAGGTGTTATTAAATTTCTTATTTGGCACTAATGTAATTGCAACTGTAATAACTTTTGTTATGTTAACAATTATTTTACTGATAATAACTGTGTTGCCAGAATATATAGTATCAAAAAGAAAAATTAAAAAGGAAAGAATAGAAAGGTAAATTTTATGAATCAGATTGTAGTAAAAAGAGTATTTAACAAGGATGCTTTTATACCAGGACATCCTTATGCAATATTAACACAGACAAAGACGGTATATGGTCTGTTTTCTCACTATGAGAATGAAACAACACTTGATTTTGTCCGTATGCAGAAGGCTGTTTCAGGTAATGAATATGTAACGATATACACAGACCTTTTAATATCGGTAAATGACATAGACAGTGGAGATATAAAATCAATAATGCCTATGACAATATCTGATAACAATGAAGATACGCTTGGTAATGAAGATTTGGATGTGTTTGAGGGAAATGTCGATATCCAGAGTGCTGTTGCAGATGTTATTCAGGATACGGATGATGTCTATGAAAGCTATTCTGAGTCAGAAACGCTTGATTATCCGGTAACAGAAAGTGAACCGGAGGATTCCAAGCCGACAGATAAGCTTCATGACCAGATAAAAAGTGTGGAAACAGCTACAAGCGAATCTGAAGAAGAGGAAATCGCTGATGATGATTTCCTATATGAAAATACAGAAGGATAATATATTTTGCAGCTCCAATTTGGGGCTGCATTTTTTTGACTTGCATAATGAGAATGATTGAATATCGGTAACTGGCGGTTACAGTTTAATACTATATTCAAATTTTATATTAGCCTGCTGATTACAGGCAGAAAGAGGTAAATATGATTATTTTCAAGGATGAGTGTTGCAACTGTGCTAAGCCCGGACACGGTTGCACAGGTAACAGATGCACAAAGAAACATGTTCAGCATTTTTACTGTGACAATTGTAAGGCTGAGGTGTTATATCTGTTTTCTTACAATGGAAAGCAGTTATGTGAGGACTGTCTTCCTGATGGTGTAGATGCTGACGAAATTGCTTCTGTTTCAGAGGAGGTGGCTTTATGAGAGTTACTACTTACGAAATAGAACAGAATAATGGAATTCCTTATCTTGTAAAAGAAAACAGTGTAAATTACAATGCTGCTTCACATTCAGACCGAAAGCTGAATAATTCTTCCAAAGTATTCTGGCTTATGAAAGATGTTTTAAAAGTTGACAGAAAAGCAGAAGAGCATGTATGGATTTTCGGACTTGATAACAGTTGCAAGCTGTTAGGTGTGTTTGATGTTTTCAAAGGAAGCGTTAACCAGTGCATCAGTTCACCAAGGGAAATTTTTTTAAGACTTCTTTTAAGTGGTGCAAGCAGTTTTATTATGGCACACAATCACACCAGTGATGAAACTGAACCATCAAGACTAGATCTTGAGACAACAAAGAAGATGGACGAACTGTCAAAGATGATGGGAATTCGTCTTATGGATCATGTTATTGCAGGCAGAGAAACATATTATTCATTTGCTGATAACGGATTAATTAAATAGCCCAAAGAGGCAGAAAGAGGTGTTTTATGAATAAGACAGATAGTAAAACAGGAAAAAAGGTAGGAATTATCAGATGTGTTGATCCTTGCGAAAATACATTCATTAATATTAAGGATAATATTGTATTTGCAGGAGCGCCATATAACAAAAAGAATTTTTTCGGCAATACAGTAAAGGCAATTGGAATTGCGCCAAATGATGTTCTGGATAGTATTTTAGGCATACACACTTCTGATAATCACAACTCTGTTTTTGCGGCAAGCTATTATGCAATATCATCAGATAATGCAGAGAATGAATTTTCTGTTATGGCAGATGTGAAAATAATAGATGTCAGTTCATTGAAAGAAAAATATCCAGAGCTTGCGATGAGAGTTGAAATCTTATCAAAGTATGCAGGTATTGAAATGCCTGTTAGGGCAAAGGAAAAACAGACACTTAAAGACAGTTTCATGCAGTATTACATCGACTGGATGGAGCAGTACTAACCGGAGGGATTCTTATGATAAGTAATAACGATTATAGGATGACCAGATTAAGCTGCATCCAGTACATAAAGAATACTGAAAACATCAATGAAGTATGGAATGATGTTAAAGGTATCTATTATCAGAGACCTGTAAACAGATCCGCAAGTGTGTATTTTGATATAGACGGTACACTTGCTTACTTTTACAGGGACGGTAAAGGTCTTACCTACGAAGAAATGTTCGAGCCGGAAAATCATTATTTCCGGAATCTGGAACCGCATACATATATGATTAAGCTTGCAGAGAACTTATCACAGACGGAGGATGTTTGTGTGATAAGCAGTGCTGATATAAGAACTGTAGAAGATAAGTATGAGTGGATTAAGGAATATACTCCCTTTATTAAGGATGACAACATATTCTTTTGCCCGCTCGGAGCTGATAAAACACGGTTTATAAAAAACAATGCTGCAGGTTCAGTTCTGATAGATGACTATAACCCTAATCTGGATATGTGGCAGCAGTCAGGTGGAATATGCGTAAAGGCTGTTAATTCCATTAACAGTCCAAGCGACAGGTATTATAATCTATATCATTCAGATAAAGAAAAGTACATTAGTAAGTATGATAATGGTAATAATGAGTATATAAGAGATTCTTTAAATGATGATACAAAGCTGATACAGGAACTACTCTGTAATAAGAAAACTGATAATAATAATTGAATATGGTATTAGAAAAGCGGGGAAAATCCCCGCTTTTTTTAAATCTGTTTTTCTTTCCTGTTTTCTTTTTCTGCTATCATTACTGAAGGAGCCGGTGGCATAAAATGCACTTTATGTACAGGCTCATATTCAAATACTATGCCGGCTCTTGCAAGCTGAAAAATATCCTTTACCATGTTTTATTTTCTCCTTTTTTTGCATTTTTCTTCTAACAATATATATACGAAAATGCTGATTTTCGGACAAAATATCATGTTTTTTTCTCAAACCTGCAGACTAATTCTTTTCCTCCAGGAGTTGTCCTTCGGACTGTATTGGTCTCCTTGTCTAACGCCCCACAGAAATATCCGGTTGCAGCACAAAGCGTTTCAATGTCCCCGTAGCGATTGTTTTTTGGTATCTGAACCAGATACCTACAGTTAAGACAACATTTCTTTTCTGATTTCTTTTCCATAGGCTTTCCTAATCCAACAGCTTACTAAAGAATGGATAATCTGAAAATTCGATTACTTCTCCATTCTGATCCTGAAAATAATATAAATAGTCTGTTTCATGTCTTGAACCGGCTATCGGAGTTTCTACTTTTAACACCAGCTCCACAAGTCTGTATTTATGAAAGCTATATTTGCAGGTGTTATCTTCCGGAATATATAAGAGGAACGGCTTCTTATATGTTTTTGTATACATTTTGTATTCATCCTGCGCTTCATACACACCCTTCTGGTTCTTCCACATCTCAGTAATCCATCCATCATCACCCAAATCACCATCAACAATGTCTTTGATTTTATCTCTGAGGGCATAATGCGGAATCCATCCGGAAGTATTAAGTGGAAGATATTTCACATTAGTGCTGCGGACCATATTTGTATTGATATATACCATATCCGCAAACGGCTCTACGGGTTCTTTGTCTGACACCATAATAATATAATCAGAACCGTATTTATCTGCTGTTACATAAGTATTATAAATGTTATCCGACCAGTCAGAATGAGCAATGATAACACCATGATAGCTTAAAAAGCAGGCGAAGCACTTCTTTGCGCTTATAAAGGACAGGATATGTCCTGATGAATATGGCAGGAAACATATTTCTGTATATGTATTTCCTCTGCATGAATTAATTGTATCTGTAATAAATGTATTGATTTCTTTCGGAATAATAATATGTTTCTTCAAGTTCATGGAAGAAATCCTTTCTGCTATTTTTGTATATATACCAAGAAATTTCAGCTTTTTTTATTTTTTAATTTTCTTTGTCCCCAATTACTGATTTTCGAATATACATATTTAGATGATAAAAAAGGAGGATATTTATGAGAATCATTGCAGTTTTTTCAAATCCCGCTCATTGCAGGATTGAATATATTAAGTTAATTAATCCGGCTACCAGTCAAGTTGTAACATTAGACTGGGACGAGTCAGAGGTTTCCGATGAGGGATTATATGGAAAGGGGGTCCATATCAATTATCCGGAGAAAGATGAGTCAGAGAACGAAACTTACGGCAACGGCAGAATGTCAGAGCTTAAAGGTATGATATTTTCAGAAGCACAGTTCTATAATCCGGATGAGGACAAGGAGTGTACAGAGATTTTCATAGACTCTGTTATAATAGAAGACAATGGCGAATATCTTCATATTCTGTTAGGAACTAAAACTAATAATTAATGTAAAATTGTTAATAGAAAAGGAAATAATGTATGAGAAACGAAACAAATTCAGATTACATCAACATAATAATTAGCCAGTTCATAAGAATAATTACGGTACTGGTAATGATGCTCATTTTTGAGCAGCTCAAATTCTTTACCAAGACAGATGTGCTTTGTATTGGTGGCATTGCAATTCTGTACATCGGAATCAGCACTGTTGTTAAATTGATAATGAATAAGCATCGCAATATAAGAAAGGAATAACGAGATGGGGAAATTTAATGAAAATCTGAATAGAAAATATAGATATGCGGTAAGCCTTATGGCTGATGGTCAAAGCTCTGGGTTTGTTGAACTTACAAAGGAGCAGGCTGAAATAGTAGCATATGCTACAACTACAAGCAACTGGATAAATGCCAATAAAGAACCTTATAGCGGAATATTCTTCATTGATACCGAAAATCCTATTGAACTTACATCAGATATCTTAGAATTTTTGACATCCAATGATGACTATAAGGATTACGCTTTAATTGAGTATGGTGAGAGTTTAAAGGACTTAATTGAAGATGAATTTGAAATGAAAGAAATTCCTGTTATGCAAATTAAACTGATGCAGCCTGTTATAAGCAATACAGGAAAGATAATAGATATAGTCGGATTTGTGGGTCAGTGCAGCTTTAAGGATGGAAAGACTATTCCCCTTGATGGTGATACATATAACTCTGAAATGACCGTCTATGGATATAAATGGTTCGATTATGATGATGAAGAATATGGTAAGGGCAGAGGTTTAAATGTACTTGTAGGCAGTGATTGGTAATAAGTTATGAAAACATCAACAACAAAATTGTTAAATGCAAGATATGCAAAAAGGGGTTTCATATGGAGAAAGGTAAGTGAAAGTGTAGTAGAAATTGAAAGAAATGATTATAGAAGATTGGAGAGGATTAAGTGAAATCAAGATGTTTCCTAATAGCTGATATTGATACTAAAATGATTGTTGAAGAAACAACACGAAAGGATATTATTGGATATATTGATGAGCACATTGAAAATATAGAATATGGAAATGATATGAGTGATTATGCATTCCGTATATTATATAAGGACGGTTCAACAGATGAAGTTTCCGGGAATGATTATAACGGTCATAAGATAAAAAGAATTAACATTTTATCTATTGTTGTAGATAATCCTTGCACTTCAATAACATATGGTAACTATAGGATAAATCAATATGGAGTTATCAATCCGTCAAGTAAAATGGAAATTGACAATAATATCATAGAGGTGACAAATATATGAAAAAATATTCTGTCATATCTTTGTAAGAAAAATAAATAAGCCATAAAAAAGAAAGGATGTAAAAATAAGTTATGATTATAAGAATTGATTTTAAAGATAATGATTATCAGGAATTAGTTGAAAATTATCTTAAGAGATTCAATTTGAATGTCTTATATGATTTATCTGCACAGCTTGATAAAGAAAAGATATCATGGTCATGTGTCAAAGCATATGAAAATGCACAGGAAAAGAGTAATTGTATTCTTAATCCTAACATTGATTATAAAACAACAGCAGATGATTATGACTGGTTAAGAAAAAGAATAAAGGCTTCTCTTAAAGAGTATTTATTGAGAAATCCAAGATTAAATGAACTGTCAAAGGAATATATAGAAAAATCATTTATAAAAGGCATAGATATTACATTTCCAAAAGCCTTCTATGATAAATGGGAAAACGGAGAAGTGGGCTACTGGTTTTCACATAGCGGAACAGTTGTTATACAGTAAAATAGAGGTGACAAAGTATGAACAAGTATACGGTTAGGATTATAGAACACATCTTAATCACGGTTGTTTTATAGCTGACTTTGAGACAGACTTAATTGAAGAAAATGTTAATGAAGAAGAAACCGAAATTTAGACTTGAAACTAAGATTTACATGTAAATACATTTTTCATAGGGAAGGGAAAAGGAAGAATTATGATTTTTCAAAGTGAAGAAAGTAAAAAATTATATGAGGCTCTAAAAACACCTAAAAGTGGAGTGATGTGTAAATATTGTAAATCCGTTTCACATCCACCTCATCCAGAGCGGTTGCACACATGGACTGGGTATGAATGTACAAATCCTAACAGTAAACAATTCCACAGCACAAGAAGTACAGATATCAATCTTTGTGCTGATTGTAATATGGAATACATTGAAAAGAAAATGTAATAGCCATTCATAAGCAAGAAAACTCCATTTGCAACTCAGGTCGGTTGAGAGATGAATTGCTTCCTAACGATAGTCAGCTTCAACTTTTTTAAAATCTATAAATCATCTGTCCTAAATTCTGCAAAATCATATATATATGGGTAGATAAGAAAATTGGTAATAAGGAAGGAGTTTATAATGATTCATTTTTTATCAAAAAGTATGCTTACATATGGAGACAGTAATGCAAGCTTTTGGATTGTAGTGGCATATGTGTTTATAGTATTAGAAATAGTATTGAGTATATTATGTCTTGTATTAGATAGCTTTCCTTGCTTTGCTGTAGCATTAGCTTCTGTAATTGTGGCACTTATTTTTTGCTTAAGATTTTCCGTTATAGAATCCAATAAAGCAAGTGTCAAAAATATCAAAGAGGCTATTACCTCGAAATATGCAGATGCAACATTTATTAATGCTGAAGCTGATGAAGGGCTTTTTACATATAATAATAAGCTGTGCAGATATACAGTAGAAGATAGAAAGATAACTTTATATATAACAACTGATGATAATATCGTTAAGACACATATTATAGAATAGATATTATAAGAAAGATAAAAGGAGGAACTTATGTTTCCATATGAAAGTGAAAGATTTAAACAGCAGGGGATAATCAAAACAGCTCAAGGTATGTTTAGATATTTTTTACACCAGAGAAAAAATTTTGAAGAGGCTTCTATTATGTACAATTTTGCTTTATCAGAAATCAATAAATATATTCGCCTCAATAAAGTTGACGAATATCTGGCAGCCATGCAGGGATTTGACGATGAAGATATATACACCATCACTGATTATATTAAAGATAACTACTGGAATACTCATCGGATGCCATTAATTGTCACCGTTACTGGTAATGAAATCATTAAAGATGGAAAAGTACTGATAAAGATACTACCAGCAATAGATGATCTTTATACAAGTTTATTGGAGCTGTATTTTAGAACGGATGAACCGTTTACTTATGAATTCTATGCAGTTGCTGATGATATAAAAGTTGAAGGCAAAGACCATTATAATATGGTCACTGTTATTTCTTTAAAAGACGGGGTTAAAGAGTTAAACCAGCGTGATGCTGAAGAACTAATGAATAAGTTTTATCCTCTTGGAACGAAGGATGATAATTTTAACAAGCTTTGTCTTTTTAGTGATGCTGAATATGTTCCTATTGCTCTTAATTATGAACAGGAAATGCAGCTTAGCAGACAAATTAACCAGTATCTTAAAAAGAAAGAAGAAGAACTTAGCAGCCCTAAAACAGATAATGAAAAAGCAATGAAAATTCTAAATCCAGAAAACTTAAAGGAAGTTCTCAATGAAATTAATGTGAAGCTTTTGTTTGCCGGGGTTGACCGCAGAAAGAAAATTAATGATATCGAAACAGCCGGAGAAACAGCTTATAAGACTATAAAGGCTTATGAAAGACTAAAAACTGCATATATTGATGTCTGCAAAAGATGTGGAGAACTTGAAAGCAGAGAAGTAAACGCAGATGAATTAAAAGATCTAATAAAAGCTTTAGAAAATGAAGATGATAACCGTGATCTGTATAATTGACATATCTCTTATAAACAAAAATAATATATAACAGTATTATAATACCAGCTCTTTTAGGCTGGTATTTTTCTGTCATTTTTCTGCGCATTTTACCTTGCATATATATAAATGAATAAATTTAGAAAAGAGGTGTTTAAAAATGAATTTTGAATCAAGTATTTTGAAAAAAGAAACTTTGTCTAAAGCTGCTGCCAAAGAAAAAGAAAGTCTTATTGAGGATTTTTCTAAGCTTATGGAAAAATGCTGCACATATCCCGTGCAGACAGATGAAGAATTACGAGAGGTCATAAGGCTTTGTGACCAATTTAGTAATGCTCACAAATATAAGTTTGCGGGAAATCTGTCTGTCTGCCTTATTGATGAAATATCAAGACAGATGAAGAAAAGGCAGCAAAAATAAGCTGCTCCAGTTGTTATTTTATTATTATATTGGCCACACAGGGAAGAAAGAGGTAATTTAATTATGGAAAAGTATATTAAAGCGGATGAAGGATTTGGAGTATTGGATAGATTATTTGCGAGAATACAGAAAGCAGATTATCAGGCAACTCAGGAAATGCTGGATAAAGCGTGGGAAGAATGGTGCAGACTTGGCGAATCTGACAACGGTAACAGATTTACGATACAGGAATCGTCCGATGCATTTGAAGAACCGTATTTCCTTGCGGATGAAAATGGAAACTGCCATGTAGAAGCTGATGGTACTGTTCCTACTTTTGCATCTAAAGAAGATGGGGAGCAATACATAAAAGACCATTATGCGCCAAAGAAAAGAGAAATTATTGTTAAAATTACTGGTGATTTAACAGAAGTCTCTAATCCAATTCCGTTACATGAATCAGCACAGTTGATAAAACAAAATTTGGAATATAGATTTTCAAATAACATAATAGAAATACTTGATGAAAAAGACATTTAAAGAAAAGGGGCGCAAGCCTCTTTTTTTAACTTGCATTATACAAATGATTGAATATTGGTAACTGGTGTTTACAGTTTAATACCATATTCAAAATATTATGTTGGCTCAGAATCGGGCAGAAAGAGGTATGTTATGAGTAAAATTAAAACTTACAAGGTTACATTCCTTAACAAGGGAATGAAAGATGAAACTGAATTTTGTGCATACTCCAAGGTAGAGGCAAGAATATTATTCAAAGACTTTCTTGCAGAGAATAATCTTCCAGATGATACTATAGGCAAAATTGAATCTGTATATAATGCTGAAGATCATGCGTTATATGGAAAAGAGTACGGATATTAGAAAGGATTTTGCGTATGTATATAGTAAAAATTTTTATTAAAAGGCAGAAATGGGAAAAAAATCAATATAAGAATATGGTATTAACACTAAATACAGTCTCTAAACGAGGCTGTATTTTTTTGGCTTGCATTATAAGAATGATTGGATATCGGTAACTGGTGACTTGAACTTAATACCATATTCAAATTATTATGTTGGTCCGCTAATTACGGACAGAAAGAGGTAAGTTATGGAAGAAATCAAATTGTCATCTGAGCTGTATAAGCTTAAAGTCGGGGTTGGAAAATTCAAAGTTGGTCAACGATATGAAGGTCAGAACCTGATGAATACTTTATATCCATTGAGAAATCCCAGGAAATCGACAGATAATGCTGCTGTTTTCTCTTTCGTTGGAGAACAGATTGTAAGGATTCAGGAAGGAGACTTAAAGTTTGCTTTTAATGATTCCGATTGCAAAGTCGGAACATTAATGAGAGACGGTTATCCTACATGTGATTTTACGATCTCAGGTAATCATGTCACAATCTCATCAGATCACTTAAGAGATGGGTTAAAAGCTTATGTTTTATCTGTTCTTGCAACAGATTCAGATTTTCCGAAAACATACCCTGATGATGAGGATATTTATTACGCCTGCGATGCATTTTATTTTAAATATGCACAAAATAAAGATAATCTGGTTGTGGAACAGGATCCGAATCTTTTTATAAATAAAAAGGCCTTAAAAAAGCCTGAATTTATGAAAGCGCAGAATCAGTTTGAGGAACCTAAGACTGAACCTAAAAGATCATCCACGAAAGAAACAAGCAAAAAGGCATCTAAATCTACTGCAAATGCTGTCTGGTCTGGAATCAAATCGGGCGCGTTAAGAGTATTTGGTTGTGGAGTATCAGATGTTAAAATACCTGATATAAGTTTTCTTGATACCTATGTTCCAACAGAAGACTATTTCTTTCTGGTAAAGCATATTACTTATCGTCTTAACAGAATAAAGGAAAGAATTACAGATGGATTTTCAGGAGCGGAAGCTATCGGAAATGATGCAGTCAACTTTTCTTTGATTGGTCCTCCTGGAACAGGAAAATCCGTTATGGCAAAGGCTCTGGCTGCTACATTTGGTCTGCCATTTGGTATAACAAGAAATTCTTCTGATACAGATATTGATGAATATGAGGGAAAGACCCGTCTCATTGATGGAACTCCTCAGTTCAGGGATACAGATTCTACTCAGATTGCAATGTCTGGTGGTATTTTAGCAAATGAAGAAGCAAATCTTACTCCTAGCGGAGTTATTACAGGTGCTTTAAACCAGTTTGCTGAAAAGCCATTTGTCCTTAAGAGGAATGGTTATGAGAATGTCGAAAGGCATCCTTATGCAATCCTTTGCAATCTATTTAATCCAACTGTAAGAGGCGGACAGATTATGAACCAGTCTTATATATCAAGATTTCCAATTACGCTTGATATCCAGGCTCCTACAAAAAAGGAAATGGCAGCAATGCTGTTATCTAAATTTGAGGGGAATTCGGGTAAAAGCGTAAGTGTTCCAGCATGGTACACAAATCCTGAAAGACAGGTAGGTGAGGATGAGGCAATGCTTGCTTATTCTTTACTGGAAGAATCTGTTAAATACCTTAAGTCTGCTGAAGCAGAAGACCTTGCACTTGTTCTTTCTACAAGACAGTGCATAGCATTCCTTCAGCTTTTAGAAGAAGGTTTCCCGAAGGATATAGCTTTTCAGAATACCTTTGTTAATGCTCTTAAGTGTATTGATACAGAGCAGGATCGTGATGATTCTGTATCCGCTCAGTATGAAAAAGAATTTATAAGTATGGTGTTCCCGGCAAGTATCTGGAATACTGTAGCATAATCGCAATATGGTATTGATTCCAAATACAGCTCCGAATGTGGGGCTGTATTTTTTTAGCTTGCATTATAGGAATGATTGAGTTTTGGTAATAGGTGATTTGAACTAAATACCATATTCAAAATAATTTATAGGCCCAATTATT
>ENA-USUG01004390-USUG01004390.1-human-gut-metagenome-genome-assembly--contig:-NODE-4390-length-17518-cov-15.551803_pt1 | contig 17518 bp, 13 predicted proteins | sample MGYA00250059_ERZ773394 | MGnify/ENA primary metagenome ERZ773394 (study PRJEB29103, sample SAMN06111957) | human gut metagenome | biome: human gut; feature: ankylosing spondylitis patient; material... | reverse complement strand
GAAGTGAGTGGAAGGGTGTTGCATTTCGCTGTTCATGCGATCAATTTGTTGTTCGCAATACTGATCGATATCTTCCGGAAGTATGTTGGGGTTTTGCTCTCGGATGTTTGAGGGGGTTGCCACTTGTGACATGACTACCATTAACGCCCGCTGGATGTATGCTAGGATTTCCTGCTGTTCATCCTTTTCGTCCAGTAAGGCCCGGATAACCCCCAGCGTGGCGTTTAGCTCGTCCAGTGTCCCATTTGCTTCAATGCGAATATCATCTTTATCTACCCGGCTTCCGCCGAATATTCCCGTCGTTCCCTTGTCTCCGCCTTTCGTGTATATTCTCATGTTCAATATTCAATTGGATTATACTGTTTGGTTATCGTCTGTCAATGTAAAATACAGGCAACTCGTGTTTTCCATGATGGGAAGGTCGATCATGTCAATGGCTTTTTTCCCGTTGAGGTACGCGATAATTGCCCGGTTGAATGCTCCATGCCCGATGGCGAGAACCCGTTGTCCGGGGAAATTCTTTTTTAAATAGTCAATAAAATCGATGGCTCTCTGGAAAAGAGCGTCTAAAGATTCTACACTGGGAGGCAGGTTGGTCCAATCTACATCATCCAAGCGCTTGCCCGTGTATATGCCCCAGTCCATTTCCCGCAGGAGGGGAGTCGGGTGCGGTGTCAGTCCATGTTTCCGGGCGACAGCGAGAGCCGTGTTATAGCTTCGGGCCAGATCACTGGAAACAATGTTGTCAAGAGTTTCTTCTTGAAGCATCGTTGCTAGTTTTTCGGCTTGTGCTATTCCTAATGGAGATAGAGTTCCAGGAAGTTGGCCTTGGAGTATATGTTGTTGATTTTCTAGTGTTTCCCCGTGTCGGGATAATATGAGTTCCATCATCACTTCTTTTTAGACTTCTAACTTACAAAGTTAGTAAATATTATTACAGATTTTTCGTGAGATTACTTTGTATTTCTTAAAAAAACAGAGAAATTTGTCGTCATGATACAAAGAAAAATAATTTTAGTTACAGGAGGGCAGCGATCAGGAAAGAGTCGGTACGCTCAAGAGTTAGCATTAAAGTTGACGGAAACTCCTGTTTATTTGGCAACTTCAAGGGTGTGGGATGATGAATTTCGGGAGCGGGTGAAGCGTCACCAACAGGATCGTGGACCGCAATGGACGAATTTGGAAGAAGAAAAAGCAATTAGTAAATGCGATGTGCAGGGGCGTGTGGTGGTTATTGATTGCGTGACCTTGTGGAGTACAAACTTCTTTTTTGATAATGATTCCAACGTGGATAAATCATTGCAGGAAATCAAGGATGAGTTTGATCGTTTTACCGGGCAGGAGGCAACGTTTATTTTTGTCACCAATGAAATCGGAATGGGAGGAGTGGCTGTTGACCCGATCCAGCGGCGATTTACGGATTTGCAGGGTTGGGTGAATCAGTATATAGGGGCTCGGGCGGACGAAGTTGTCCTGATGGTTTCCGGAATAGCCGTGCGAATAAAATAATATTGTGTAATCTGAATTGAATCCTGAAAATGTATTTCTCATTTTCGGTTTTCAGTTTTCAATCTTCAATTGTATGAGAAGTTTTGTGATAAACGAGACCGATAAGGCGATATCGGAAGCTCTGATAGATAAAATTAATAATTTGACGAAACCCAAGGGATCTTTGGGGTTGCTTGAAAAAACGGCACATCAGATTGGGTTGATTCAACAGACTCTTTCCCCGGAATTGCGAAAGCCCCAGAATATTATTTTTGCGGCAGATCACGGGATTGTGAAGGAGGGTGTTAGTTTTTCTGCTCCCGAGGTGACGGCCCAGATGATTTTTAATTTTATCAAGGGTGGTGCCGGGGTGAATATGTTTGCCCGGCAGCATCATTTCGGGATTAAATTGGTGGATTGTGGGGTGAATGCGGATTTTGAACCCATGGAGGGGTTGATCGACCGTAAAATTCGTAAAAGTACATCGAACTATCTGTACGAGGCAGCCATGACCCCGGAGGAATTTGACCGGGCTATCGAGATCGGTGTGGAGATCGTGGATATGGTACATGATGAGGGTTCGAACGTGGTAAGTTTCGGGGAGATGGGGATAGCCAATACCTCTTCTTCTTCCTTGTGGATGACTTATTTAACCGGAATTCCGTTGAGTGATTGTGTGGGAGCAGGTAGCGGGTTGTCGAAAGAAGGTGTCGAGCATAAATATAATGTACTGAAGCGTTGTATGGAAAATTATAAGGGAGATGGCACTTCCAAAGATATTACCCGTTATTTCGGGGGCTTTGAGATGGTAGCTGCCGTGGGGGGGATGTTGCGGGCAGCCGAGTTGGGGATGGTCATTATCGTGGACGGCTTCATCATGACGAATTGTGTGCTTGCCGGAAAGATGTTGTACCCTGCTTTGACGGATTACTGTATCTATGGTCACCAAGGTGATGAGTGTGGACATAAATTGGTTTTAGACTTTCTGCATGCCCAACCTTTATTGAATCTCGGTTTACGCTTGGGAGAGGGAACGGGTGCCATTTGCGCTTACCCCTTGCTCGTTTCAGCCGTGAACATGATCAACGAAATGGCTTCATTCAAGACGGCCTCAGTCACGAAGTACTTTAAGTAATTGAAAATTGAAAGTGGAAATACAATCCTCCTTGCACAAGAGGAAATGAATCTAAATACGCTCAATGTAACAATGTCGCGTGTCCTCCCCCTGTGTAAGGGGGAGTTAGAGGGGGTAGTTAAAGCATTGCCCCGTGCGGCTGGAATCTAAAATCATTAAATCTAAAATCACTATGCGTTCTCTTTTGGCAGCAATCATGATGTTTACCCGCTTACCCTTGTGGCGGATCGTCAACGTGGACAAACGTTATTTCACCGATGTGATTAAATATTGGCCGATAGTCGGTTTCCTGACGGGAGCAACTACCGGTGGAGTTTTATGGTTAGCGGCTCAATTTGTTCCTTTAGAGGTAGCGTGTGTTTTAGCTATTATTGCTCGAATTTTATTGACCGGAGCATTGCATGAAGACGGGTTGGCGGACTTCTTTGACGGCTTTGGAGGGGGAACTTCCAAGGAGAAAATATTGGCCATCATGAAGGATTCGCACATCGGGTGTTACGGAACTATCGGTTTGGTGCTTTATTTTATGCTGTATTATTCCTTGTTATCCAGTTTTGACCCGGCCATGGTTTTCCCGATCGTGATTGCGGCAGATTGTTTTTCCAAATTATGTACAGCCGTGATGATAAATACGTTGCCTTATGCGAGGAAAGAAGAGGAAAGTAAAATAAAGCTTGTTTACAGTAAAGTGCGTACGCTAATATTCGTGCTTGTAGGGGTGATCACCTTGGTCCCCTTTTTCTTTTTAAAAGATGCAAGTTTCTGTTTCGCAATGATCCCGGCTGTAGTAACGGCTGTCGGGTTACGTTTTTTCTTGAAACTCAAGATTGGGGGGTACACGGGAGATTGTTGCGGTGCATCCGTGTTAATCATTGAACAGGTTTTCTATTTGAGCGTGTTGGTAATTTGGTGTCGGTATCAATTCTTGTTTTAGAAAGATTCACAGGAAATGATAATTTTGTACTTTTGTCATTAAAAATGTAAAATTATACATAAATGAAAACATCAATTTTATCTCGGATATTGCTGTTTGGGGCAATGTTATTATGGGTACTTCCTTCTTTTGCGGAGGATTGTCCTCGTTGTCATGGTAAAGGCCGTGTTACGATATTTCCTTCAACCTCAAATTTTGGCGCTCGTGGGCATAAACGAAAATGTCCGGTTTGCGAGGAGTGGGTTTATCCACCTCATACGGACTATTGTGACGTGTGTGGAGGAAGCGGGGTTGTGCAAGGAAAAGTAAGTTCTGCTGAAGCTCGAATGCAGGAACAGTCGGCAGAATTGCTTGGTTACTTGGAGCCGGCAGAATATACAACGTTGCTCGGTCTTTTGGAATCTTTGCGAGAACAACCGTATTATCCCCCGTGTAGTACATGCAATGGTTCCACTCGTTGCACGATATGTGGTGGCGTCCCTAATTACGATCTCGATGCAACGAATATATGTATTGCTTGTAGTGGTTCCGGCATGTGTATCGCGTGTAGAGGTACTGGAACAGGACCATTGCAATATCGAGAACCCGAGAATAAGGAACAAATTATTGCTAATATAAAGCTCTTTTTTGATAGTGCACGGAAACGCATGAACGAGCAAAACGGTATTTCATCATCGAACGAATATGGTGAGGGACGTGAGAAGCGTAACGAGTCTGTTGATGATAGTTCTTATTACGCGACAGAAAATGATGCGAGCTCTAATTATTACGAATCCCAAAATAGACGCTATGAGGCTGATGAGATGGAGGGAGACGTGGAGCGTATTGATGATGATAGTTGGTCATTTAGTGATTGGGCGCTGTTATGTATTGGTATCATTGCGGTTATTGTGCTTCTAGGTAAATTATTTAAGTGACGAAATGTTCTTTTTAAGTTTATCAATGTAGCATAATTTTAGCTGATTATAAAGTTGAAAAAGATATTGAAAAACGAAAAAGTATTTATATATTTGCAGAATATGAAATAAAAAGGCAGGAGAGCCTGTCTTGAAAATATTGTGAGTTTGTGCTAATCTTACTTCGAAAATCGCCAATTTTTGTCATACAGATTAGGCATATTGTTCACGCTGGTCAAGCGTGGGCTGTTGTCTATATTGTATGACTGGTGTTTGGCGATACCACGAAGTAAGTATAGTAAAATGGTCCCCGCTTTTTTTATTGCGCCATTTTTGGGGGTCGGTTTATACAAGTAATTTTCGATGGATAAAGGATATAAAGATTGCAGTTTAACTAAAATGAACGGAATGAATATAAACCCAAAATTTACACGCATGAAAGATAAATAAGATTTCCCCATTAGAAAAATGAAAGAAGAGGGTGAATCCTAAACTTTGCACGTTGAATATCACCCCCTTACATCAATTAGTTTTATAAACCAATTAATAATCAAAGTTATGAAAAAAACTTATGACAGGAAATTTTTTCGGCAAAAATTACTATCGGAAAGAAGGACAGTCACCGCGGTTACCCGATTGTTTATCGTTTTATTACTTGGGTTTCCGTTGCTGTTGCAAGCCGGGACGGGTGTCTCTCCCCGGGTAAGGGATATTTCTGATATATTACCGGATGTTTCCATTCGTCAGGATTCAACGGAGTCAGGAAAATCGAGTGCGCAGAAACAGGCGTTTTACGAAGGAGACGTCATGGACACGGAGGGAAATCCGTTACCGGGGGTAACAATTTTACTGAAAGGAACCACGACAGGAACATCCACGAACGCGAATGGTGAATTCCGTTTCCCGGCAACCAAGGCGGGCAAATCCGTATTGGTCTTCTCGTTTATCGGGATGAAGCCGGTGGAGAAAGACGTGACACCGGGCAAGCGGGTAATTATCAGGATGGAAGACGAAGTGACGGGCATCGAGGAAGTGGTTATAACCGGTATCTATTCGCGGGATAAGAACAGTTACACGGGATCGGCCACCACGTATTCGGCACAGGAATTGAAAATGGTGGGTGCGCAAAATGTGATTCAGAGTTTAAAGACTCTCGATCCTGCCATGATGGTTGTGGAAAGCAAACAATGGGGATCAGACCCGAACCGGATGCCTAAGATTGAAATTCGGGGAAAAACGAGTGTCGTGGGGTTGCAAGCAGAATTTGAAAACGACCCCAACCAGCCTTTATTCATCTTGGATGGGGTGGAGACCACGCTGGCAACCATTATCAATTTGAACATTGACCGGGTGGCAAGTGTTACCCTTTTGAAAGACGCGGCCTCCACGGCGATATACGGGTCGAAGGCGGCTAACGGCGTCATTGTCGTGGAAACCAAATCACCGGAAGCGGGGCAGTTACGTTTGTCGTATAACGGCAATTACGGTATCTCGTTTGCCGACTTGTCCGACTATAATCTGATGAATGCCTCCGAGAAACTGGAGTTTGAATTACTGGCCGGGCGTTATTCTCCCTTGGAGGGATATGACGGGTTCGTTGATAAACTTCAAAAGATGTCGGACTATTATACCCGGTTGAAAGGAGTGCTGAGGGGTGTGGACACCTATTGGTTGAGTGAACCCTTGCGGACCGTGTTCAACCATTCCCACAACGTGTATATAGACGGGGGAGATCAAGCCATGCGTTACGGTTTGGGCATCAGCTACAACAATCGTGACGGTGTGATGAAAAAATCGAACCGTGATGGCTTGGGAGTGAATATTGATTTGATCTACCGGAAAAAAGGCCTTCTTTTCTCGAACAAGGCCAGTTTGGATATCAGCAATTCGGAGCGGGAACCGGTGGCTTTCTCCGAGTTCTCAAGGGCTAATCCCTATTACCAGAAGAGACTGGATAACGGAACGATTCCCATGTATCTGGAGAGAAAGACGGGAATCTACGGGGCGGATATGTTTAACCCGTTATACGTGTGGAATATTGAAAACACGAACACTTCCAAAGAGCTAGCGTTGCGGGATAATTTCACGATGGAATGGACCGTGTTCGACGCTTTGCGGACGCGTGCCCGATTGGGATTTTCAAAAAGTATTACGAAATCAGAGGCTTTCAAATCCCCGAATCACGTTGATTTCCTGGAGACTGAAAAATTGAAAAAAGGTTCTTTTTCTTCCAGTCAGAATGAAAGCTTCTCCTACAATGGCGATTTGAATATCACGTTCGGGAAAATATTCAAAAACGTTCATCAGGTTAATTTCGTCGGGGGATGGTCGTTCAACGAATCGAGAACCGAGGCTGCCGGTTACAACGTGGTCGGTTTTAACGATGATTTTCACAAGAATCCCGCTTACTCCACGGGTTTTCGGGAGAACCAGAAACCTACCTATTCGAAGAACCGCAGGCGTTCAACCAGTTTTTTCATGAACTTGAATTACGCGTACAACAATCGCTACTTGGTGGATTTCAACCTGCGTGCAGACGGGACATCCGTTTTCGGTAGCAATAAGCTTTTTTCCAAAACATGGTCTGTCGGCTTGGCTTGGAACGTTCACAACGAAGAGTTTGTGAAAAAGTTGGGCTGGGTGAATAATCTGAAGATCCGGGGATCCATCGGTAATCCCGGGAACGAGAATTTTGATGCCTATATATCCCAAAAGACGTACGTGTACAACGTGGAACTGCAAAATATGTTCGGAGCCAGTGCTTTGATCGAGAAATATGGAAATAAGGACTTGGAATGGCAGCGAACGCAGGATAAAAACATCGGTGTCGACCTGTCTGTGCTCAACAACAGAATCCGTTTCTCTTTTGATTATTATTTCAAGGATACAGACCCCTTGCTGGTTTCTATCTCGATGCCTGCTTCTGCCGCCGCCACGAGTTTGTATACCAACTTGGGACGGCAGATCTCGCGCGGATGGACGGCATCGTTGAATTACGTTTTCCTTCGAAAACAGGATGTATCTTGTAGCATCAACATGAATGCCCGGGCGAATCATTCGGAATTTCGCGATATCGGGGATAAGTTGAATTATATGAACAGGGTTGGCAGTTCCACCGTGTTGAACCGTTATTACGAGGGGGGCCGTCCCGATGATTTGTGGGCAGTCCCTTCCTTGGGTATCGACCCGGCTACCGGACGAGAAGTCTTTTTGAAGAAAGACGGCACTCAGACGTTCGTGTATTCTGCCTCTGACGAAGTCGTAGTGGGATCGTCGGTGCCGGACGTGGAAGGCATTATCGGCATGTCGTTTTATTACAAGAAATTCTCGGCTTCCGTCAACTTCCGTTACCGGTTGGGTGGAGAGACAAAAGCTTCGGCATTACATGAAAAGGTGGAGAACATCGATTTGAATAGTATTGTAAAAAATCAGGACAAGCGGGCTTTGTACGACCGTTGGAAGAAACCGGGCGACAAGGCGAAGTTCAAGGCCGTTGACGATTATTCATCCACGCCGCTCTCTTCCCGTTTCGTGGTGACGGAGAACACCTTCTCCGGGGAGTCAATCTCCATCGGTTACGAATTGAACGCATCCTGGTTGCGGGGAGCGGGAATCGAAGGCATGAATGTACGCTTTTACATGAACGATATTTTCCGGATTTCTTCTTTTAAAGAAGAGCGGGGATTGGACTATCCCTTTGCTCGTTCCCTCAGTTTTTCTCTAGGTGTAAGATTTTAAAACAAGTGTGAATATGATACGAAGATTGAAATTATTATTTTGCGCGGTGCTTGGCACCTTAGCGATGTCTTGTTCCGATTGGTTGAAAGTCAGTTCGGAAGACCGGATTATGGAGAATGATCTTTTTCGCACTTCCCATGGATTTATGACCTCGTTGAATGGTATTTATATAGACTTGTTGAACAGTAGCCTTTACGGGAAGACGTTAACGTGGGGTATGCCTGATATTTTGGCCCAATATTACACTTGTCGGGAAAAAGATCACGCGTATTCCTCTTTGGCAACCTTTGACAACGTGTCGAAAAATAGTGCCGTGAGTGGCACTTGGAGCCGGTCACATACCCTGTTGAATAACGTCAACACCTTGTTGGAGCATTGCGAATCAGATCGGGATGTGCTGGATGACACGTATTATCACATCATAAAAGGAGAGGCGCTTGCGCTACGGGCCTTGTTGAACTTCGAGTTGTTCCGGATATTCGGTCCGAGTTATAACGGTGACAAGGAGAGCGAGTGCTTGCCTTATGCCTTGACCTCCGAGACGAAAGTCAACCCGTTGCTTCCGGCAAAGGAGATCGCCCGGTTGATCATGGAAGACTTGAAAAACGCGGAGGAATTGTTGGCCGGGTATGATCCCGTGATTGAAGAGGGTGTCGTGTGGGCGGATGAGCCGGATGGAGGGGTGAACGATATGCGTTATCGTTCCATGCGTTTGAATTACTATGCCGTTCAAGCTTTAATAGCCCGGGTGGCCCTCTATGGCGGGGACAAGGAGATGGCTTGGGAGTATGCCGATAAAATGATCCGGGGAATACACGAAGAGCACAAATGGTTTCCGTTCGTGACCCAGGAAGAGGTGGCTGCTACCGAAAAGGAAGACCGTATCTTCCAAAGCGAGATTTTGTTCGGGTTATACAATCTGAAACGGAAAGAGAACGTGTACTCGGTAGGTTTCGGGCCTAACTTGAAACAGGGGAGCGTGTTGCGGATCGATAAAGACATCATGAATGAAATGTACGAGGGGGATGAAAATGACTTCAGGCTTGCTTACTGGTTCTCGGATATGGTTGACCCGGATAATAATTCATACACGCACATGATCAAGTACATGGATGTGGATGATTTGGATACGAAGACTGAAATCAGTAAAGGGTACACCTACATTATGCCTGTACTCCGGGTGTCGGAGGTGTACCTGATTGCGGCGGAGTGTTGTCCGGACCCGAAAGTGGGGCGGGATTATTTGAATGCCGTGAGATCGGTGCGTAACGTGAAAAACGTGGCGGATGAGGTCGACCTGACGACGGTTATCGAACAGGAATTTCGGCGGGAATTTTTGGGAGAGGGACAATTATTTTGGCTCTACAAACGGAAAGGGAAAGCGGAAATTATTTCCGGGGAGACACAGGGGAAAGTAGTTTCCATGGAAGAGCGTTTTTACCTGTTCGACCTGCCGCAGTCGGAACGGGATTATAGAGAGGAAAACGGTATTGGTAATTAGTTAAAATTTCGTCATATGAAAAAATATATATTTTTATTGTCAGTCATCTTGGCGTTTATCGGGTGCGAAAAGGAGATGATGGATTACGAGGGAAAAGACGGGATCTATTTTTGTGTTCAAGAAGTACCACCCAGCCAGTATGGAAATCCGGAAATCTGGGCACATATAGACACGACATTGTTGCCTTTTTCTCTGCTGTTGGTGAATGATACCACGGTGAGGCTGAAAGTCCGGGTGATGGGGCCGGTTACGGGGTATGACCGTTATTTTACTTTGGCCGTAATCGATTCGTTGACGACCGCAACCGTGGGTGAAGACTATTCTCCCTTGGAAAAGCAATATGTGATTTCAGCCGGAGAACGGGACGGGTACGTGGAATTCATTGGATTCCGTCAGGAAAAGATGTTGGATTCCACCTATTACGTGACTCTTCAATTGATGGAAAATGAATATTTCTCGTTACCGATGGATATTTGGCGTCCTCTGGAACTTAAAGACTACACGCGGGAAAATCAAAATGTAATCCGTCACGTGGTCGGACTCACGGATGAAGTTTTCGAGCCGAAAGCATGGACAACAAATTATTTCGGCCCCTATTCCAAGAAAAAGATGAAACTATTATGCGAGATGTTCGGGTTGCAGATGGCTGATTTTGATAATGTGACAGAGATGGATATGGAGAGACAGCTGGTTTACGCCCAAGGGTTGGATAAATATTTGAAGGAGATGGATGCCAAAGGGGAGACCGTCTACGAAGATCGAGTGGACAAGGACGGGAATCCGGTGAAAATGGCCGTAGGACCTTTAGTTTAGTAATATTGAATAGAAAAAGCTATGAAAAATATAATAGGTTTATTCATCCTGCTGGCATTAAGTTTATGCCTAGGATGTTATGACGATAAAGGAAATTACGATTATCATGATTTTAACGAAATATCGATTGGTAGGCGTGGATTCGATTCGGCGTATCTTCTCACATCGTATGTGGATACGCTTCGGATATTCCCGGAACTGAGGTTCAAATTGGAAGACAACAAGCATCTGACATACGAGTGGGTGGCTCGCTCTAATGGTATTAGTTTCACGGAATACCCTATCGGTAACGAGCGTGACTTGGAATACCCGGTAAGTTTGCCATCCGAGACATACACGTTGTTCTTCAAAGTGAAAGATACGTTGAACACGATGGAGTATTGGAGTGCCACGGCTTTTCAAGTACAGGATTTACTCACCAGCGGTTGGGTGATTCTAGGGGAGAACAGTAACGGGGAAGTTCAGATGGATATGATCACGTATTCCGTGGACACCATTGTGTTGAAAGACATTCTGGCAGAGAGTGGGCTGCCCGTTTTGAGAGATCCCGTGAAAGTGTGGGTGGTCGATAATTACACGGCAAATATGATTCACGTGTCCACGGGAGACGGAACGTATCGCTTGACCCGCGAGGATTTTAAAGGAGGGGATCACACGCACCTGAAGTATAATTTCTTTGATCCGGGGAGCTTGGAACATTTCACGCTTCAGGATGTAGGTCAAATACGTAACTATAACCGGGCGGCTATTATTGATGACTTATTGTTTCACAATAGTTCCATGATTCAAAGTTCGATATTCCAGAATCCGGCGAATCATTATCAGGGAACCTATGATCTTTTTGATGTTGGGGATAAGATCGCTTATAATCCCAAGGCGATGACGTATTACTATATTCTATATAACAAGACCGAACAGCGTTTCGTTTATACCGGAGGTCGGGCTTACGGGACTCCTGCCGGGTATTGCGATACATTGAAAGATACGCGCAGTGATGTGGAAATCTTTTCTTGGAAAACGGAACTGGATTATGTCACGAGCATAAACAGCCGTTTCCTGGATGGGTATTGCTACACGATATTGAAGGATAAGGAGGAACACCGTTATCTGTATTCTTACGCGCTTAGGTATCAATATGGATGGGAGAGTATCGTGAAAAATAAAAAATACTCGTTGGAAAAAGCCACGGACTTAGATAAGGCCAAATTCTTCGGGGCCAGTGCGCAACGCACGTATCTGATTTACGCGACAGGTTCGAAGTTGTATGCCTATGATTACGTGGCGGAGACGACAAAGGTGTTGGAGGATCTCGGCGATCAGGAGATCACGTTGTTGCATTACGATATCTTAATTGACACGGGAACCAATGACGATTTCTTTTACTTGGGAACGTACGATCCCTCCCAACCGAAAGAGACGGGAGGGACGCTGACAAGGTATCGGGTTGTTAACGACCCGAATAACATTCTCGTGGAGAAAGTACCCGGCTTTAGCTGGTCCGGATTGTGCAAGATCAAGAGCATTGATTTCAAGAAATACTAGCATACTTGCCTGATGTGTGAGTGAAGCACCATTTGAACGCGGTTCGTGCGGGAGAATGGTGCTTTTTGTGTTATAAGTGTTTGGGAAATAGCTATAAAGTAATAAAGAATTCTATAACGACTTTGTATTTTCTACTTGATGAGATTCGGAGTATTAGCACCATGAACCTTATAGCTACCTTATAGAAACCTTATATGAACCTTATGTACAATAAGGTTCATAAAGTACTAATATACTTTTATGAAAATATATTAGTAGGTAGTACACCGGATCTCATCATTTATTAAGAATAAATTCGGATGCAATCTCTTTCTTTGCCGGTAAATATCTGAATTTGAATATTTATTTTAGTTGTACTTTGGTTGATAAAAAGCATCGTATTTTCGATTATTTTCAGTAAATTTGTAAAATACCGAAACTACTTATGAAAATGAAATCAATTATTATCTGTTTTTGCTTTTGTTGTTTGGGATCTTGGTGGCACATGCTTTCAGCCCAAGAACAAGTTCGGGCATTACGTCCGTTGGAACAATGTACTTTGGTTACCGATCTGGCGGATCGGATTGAGGAAATACAGGTGATCCCGATTAAGCAGCGTTTTGATGCCGGATCACTGGAATGGATGCGCAAGAAATTGTTAATTGGTCCCGGGGGAGATCTGTTTCTCATGTATGGGCGGGAAGTGATGTGTTTTGATGCTGCCGGGAAGTATCAGTTTTCGATGCAGTATAACCGAGGAGAGGAATGTCCTTATCATCAGGATGCCTGTATCAGTGTGGATCAGAAAAAGTTGTTGTTTGCGTATGGAGATAGTGAAGTCGTATTTTTTGATTTGAATGATGGACGTGAAATTGAGCGTCTCCCGATGAATGAACCGTTGCATTTGTTTGAAGAGATTGCCCCGGCTCCGGATGGAGGGTTTTATTATTATTCGGTCTCAGCTCCTTGTTCCAATAATTTTGAACGGGGACATTTCTTGGTGACCCGGTTTGACAGGAACGGGAAAAAGGTGGAGAGTTCAATACCGCAGGTGGGGTTTACGGTGAATATTTTCCTTGTGTCGCAGGCCGTGGGGAATACTTATCTGATCCGCACGCAAGGAGGTGATAATGCGTGTTACCGGGTGAATGCTAAAGGAGAACTGGAGAAGGCTTACACCTTTGATTTGGGTGAGCGGGGAATACCGGATGATTTTGGAAAAGATAAAGAGGATTTGATGTTGCCGGACTACATGAGGGCGGATTATTATAAGATGCCGATTTATTTATGTGAGAGTGGAAAGTTCTTTTATTTCACTTGCTGTGGTCCCCAAGCCGTGGCGTACAATTTTCTTTATGCCCGGGGAAAGGATTCGGGAATTTACTGGAAAGCAGATCCCAATTTGGAAATCCATTTTCTCTCGGCAGACGAGGACTATTTTTACGCGCTTATAGAACCCGTGCCGGAAGAGGTGGTCCGGGAGACACAAGACCCGTTATTACGGCAGATATTTAAACAATTTGCCCTTTCGTTGGGAGAAAAGACGTCTGCCCGATTGGTGAAAGTTAAGTTTAAATAGTTGGTGAAATGACGGTTGAGGAACTTGGATGTAGTTTTTTCGATGGATTTTCGTGGATGTAATCGCAAAATTAAGGCAAATTTTGCGATTACATCCACGAAAATCGATTTATTTTTGCGATTCATAGTAAATATATTTTATCTTTGCCAAAAAGGACGAGTATGATAAAAAGAGTGATAAAAAATTCTATTCAAGCTGATTATAGGCGGGAAAAGGTAATTGTATTGCTTGGAGCAAGGCAAGTTGGGAAAACGACATTACTTTCCGAGTTACAAGAAGGTGCAAATAAAGTATTATCACTGAATTGTGATAATGTGGACGATGTGTTATTATTGGAAAGTAAGACGTCTACTGAATTGAAATATCTTTTATCTTCCTATGACTTGGTTTTTATTGATGAAGCACAACGGGTTAAGAATATAGGATTAACTCTAAAAATGATTGGCGACTTAAAATTGAAAACTCAAGTAGTTGTTACCGGATCTTCTTCTTTTGATATGGCAAATGAAGTGAACGAGCCGGCAACAGGGCGTTTGATAGAATATAATCTTTATCCGTTTTCGCTATCCGAGTTGGCAATAGAGACTTCGGAGCGTGAAGAAAAAAGATTGCTTGAGACTCGGATGGTTTATGGACTTTACCCGGAGGTTGTAACGGAGCCTGGTGATGCAAAGCGTATATTAATGGGACTTACAAATAATTATTTGTATAAGGATTTATTTATGTACAGGGGAATAAAGAAACCGGATCTCATTCAAAAGCTTGTTAGAGCTTTAGCTTTGCAGTTAGGAAACGAAGTGTCATATAATGAATTAAGCTCTCTTTTAGGAGTAGATCGAGGTACGATTGAGACGTATATTAATTTGTTAGAAAAATGCTTTGTTGTGTTCCGTTTAGATTCTTTTAGTCGTAATCTTAGGAATGAAATTAAAAAGGGTAAGAAGATTTATTTTTATGATAATGGAATAAGAAATGCTGTATTGTCAAATTTTGCTCCATTGGAATTGAGAAATGATACAGGGGCATTGTGGGAAAATCTCATGGTAAGTGAACGAGTGAAACGTAATTCATATTTAGGTGATTTTGCCCAACTTTTCTTTTGGCGTACGCATGAACAACAAGAGATAGATTTAGTTGAAGAGCAGGATGGCGTTTTACGTACTTTTGAATTTAAATGGAATGATAAAGTGAAAGTCAAGCGGCCGAAGAGTTTTGTCGATGCTTATCCTAATTCAACCTATGAAGTTGTTACTCCGGAAAATTATTGGAATTTTATTCGGATAGATTGATTTTCAGGTTATTGGGATTGTAATGAGTGTTTCGAAATTTTAAATTTATGGCTAAATCTTCACGATAATGGAAGTATTTTTGGTTAGGCATACGAAAACGGCGGTTATTCCGGGGACGTGTTACGGGAATTCGGATGTAGATGTGGCCGATTCTTTTCCGGAAGAAGCAGAAAAGGTGAGGGAGAGGCTGAAAGAGGAGAGATTTGACGCGGTGTATTCCAGTCCATTACAGCGTTGCAGGAAATTGGCCGCTTATTGCGGTTATGAGAACCCGATACTGGATAGTCGGCTGAAGGAATTGAATTTCGGGAGTTGGGAGGGGCAACGTTGGGATGAGATTCAAGATCCTCGTTTGCAGGAATGGTATGACAATTGGTTGAGTATGCCTGCCGGAGGGGCGGAAAGTTTTTTGGAACAATATAACCGGGTGTCGGCTTTCTTGGACGATCTGAAGAAAACGGGGTACGGGAAGGTGTGTGTGTTTGCTCACGGGGGAACGATTCGGGCAGCGTTGATTTATGCCGGGAAATATAATTTTAACCAGGCGTTCACGGATGATGTGGGGTACGGGGCTTTAGTGAAAATGACAATATGATGTCATTTGTTTTCTTCTTTCAATCTTTTACGGATACCTCTTTCGATAGCCAAAACAAGGATGATGACCAACACGATGATGATCACGCTGATCCAGGATTGGTATGATAATTCGGTGAAATCGGTCATGGCTAATTTCGTGATGGCGGCAAGTATCAAGATGTACAGGCACGTGCGCACGTTCCGCAACTTCTTTTCTGTGGTAAATTCGGTATTCTTTTCGGCCGCTTTCTTTTTGGTTTCCATGACTTGGTATTTTAATGACACGTACTATCTTGTAAAGGTATGAAATAATATTTGAATTTGTTTTGGGAGGAGAAGAAATAAAAAAACCACCGTTAGGTGGTTTTTATTTATTCTATGGTTTTGCTTCTTCTCTTTCGTTCGTTTTCATCGAGGTAGATTTTGCGGAGTCTCATGGCTTTGGGCGTGACTTCCACGTACTCGTCCTCTTTGATGTATTCGAGGGCTTCTTCCAGGCTGAAAAGTATGGGAGGAGCGATGTTTGTTTTTTCATCGGAACCGCTGGCTCGCATGTTTGTAAGTTTCTTGGACTTGCAGACATTAATCACGATGTCGTCCTGTCTGGTGCTTTCCCCGATGACCTGTCCGGCATACACTTCGTCACCTGGGGTGATGAAAAATTTACCTCTATCTTGCAATTTGTTGATGGCGTAAGCAAACGAATCTCCGGTTTCCATGGCAATCAACGAGCCGTTGGTACGCATCTCTATTTCCCCGGCATAAGGTTCGAATCCTTTCAGCCGGTGGGCCATAACGGCTTCTCCGGCAGTAGCGGTAAGCAAATTACTTCTCAAGCCGATGATTCCTCGTGAAGGAATATTAAAGGTCAGATGTACCCGATCGTCACGATGTTCCATGTTGGTCATGACTCCCTTGCGACGGTTTACCATTTCGATGGCTTTTCCCGATACTTCTTCCGGGAGGTCGATGGTCAGTTCCTCGATAGGCTCGCATTTTACCCCGTTGATTTCTTTGATAATCACTTTCGGCTGACCTACTTGTAGTTCGTAGCCTTCACGACGCATGGTTTCGATCAGGACGCTCAAGTGAAGTACGCCTCGTCCGAAAACGATAAAAGAATCAGCCGATTGTCCCGGTTCTACCCGTAAGGCCAAGTTCTTTTCCAATTCCCGATCCAGACGTTCCTTGATATGACGGGAGGTCACGTATTTACCATCCCGACCAAAGAAGGGCGAGTCGTTGATGGTGAATAGCATGCTCATGGTCGGTTCGTCAATAGCGATAGGAGCCAATGCTTCCGGGTTTTCGAAATCTGCAATCGTGTCACCGATTTCGAATCCTTCGATTCCGACGAGCGCGCATATCTCTCCACATTCAACCTCATCCACTTTTTGTTTGCCCATTCCCTCGAACGTCATTAAATCTTTGATACGGGTTTTGATCTGTGTGACTCCGTCTCTTTTGCATAACGTGACAGGCATGCCGGATTTCAAGGTACCGCGGGTGAGTTTCCCGATAGCGATCCGTCCCACGTAAGAGGAGTATTCCAGAGAAGTGATTAACATCTGTGGGGTTCCTTCCTGTACTTTCGGGGCGGGAATATCTCTGATGATGGCATCCAACAAGGGGGTGATGTCGGTTGTGGGAGTACGCCAGTCGGTGGACATCCATCCTTGTTTTGCACTACCGTAAACGACAGTGAAGTCGAGCTGGTCTTCCGTGGCATCCAAGGAGAACATCAGGTCGAATACTTGCTCGTACACGAAGTCCGGACGGCAATTCGGTTTGTCTACTTTGTTCACGACGACAATCGGTTTCTTACCCAATGCAAGTGCTTTTTGAAGCACGAAGCGCGTCTGGGGCATGGTGCCTTCAAAGGCGTCAACCAATAATAATACTCCATCAGCCATGTTCAACACGCGTTCCACTTCTCCACCGAAGTCGGCGTGGCCCGGGGTATCAATAATGTTAATTTTGTAATCTTTATAATGAACGGATACGTTCTTGGCTAGGATGGTGATCCCTCGTTCTCTCTCCAGGTCGTT
>ENA-USUG01004378-USUG01004378.1-human-gut-metagenome-genome-assembly--contig:-NODE-4378-length-17562-cov-6.211782_pt1 | contig 17562 bp, 34 predicted proteins | sample MGYA00250059_ERZ773394 | MGnify/ENA primary metagenome ERZ773394 (study PRJEB29103, sample SAMN06111957) | human gut metagenome | biome: human gut; feature: ankylosing spondylitis patient; material... | reverse complement strand
ATGGATTATGAAATTAACCCAGAGTGGCTTAATTACATTTAAAGGATGACAAGAATCCTGTCTTTCATTGGCTTGTGACAGAGAATAATTAAGTAAAAAGTGAGGTATAAAAATATGTTGTTTTGGTTAATGGTAATAGTTTTAATTATTGGAATTGTGACGCTTGTATTAGGAAGCAAGAGTTGGGATTATAAGAAAAGCAAATTTAGTGATTTTATGTATGATCACGATGAAGGTCTTATGTATACAGGTGGTGCGATAATTTTAATTGATGGAATATTTTTAACAATTGCAATAGCATGTATGTGTTGTAATTTTATAGGTATAAATGCAAAAGTAGAACAGTATAAAGAGAAGTATAATGCAATTACCTATAAAGTTGAAAGTGGTGCTTGTCGTGATGAATTCGGATTGCTTAACAAAGAAGTAATTGATGAGATTCAAGACTGGAATGAGAATATTACATATAATAAAAATATTCAACGTGATTTTTGGATTGGTGTGTTTTATCCAAATGTATATGATGAGTTTGAAACTATAAATTATGAGAAGTATGGCAGAGAATAAATTAACTGTGAGGTGAAACAAAATGGAGTTAATATTACAGGGTTGGATAGGATATAACAGCGAAGATAATTTTGGACTAGCTGAAGAAATAGATGGTTACTATGAACCAATAGCAGAATCTATTATGAATTACTTCAATTATAAAAATGTAGACAAAGGACTTGGTGAGAAAATTACTACGATTCCAAATGCAAATTTACGCTGTTGGTTTTCTGATGAAAAATGTACCTTAGAAGAAGCTCAGATGAACTTTGACAGTTATATGCTTACAGGAAATTTATTGACACAAGGGCATTATACTGGATATTCTGAATGGACGATTACAGGGTTTTATATTGATGAACTTATAATTGGTGGTCATGATTTAAAAGAAGAATTCGGTACTCATATAGGGCAGTATATACATTTGATATTAACGGATTAAAGGAGAGAATATGAGAGTAGCATTAACAGGTCATAGACCTCAGAGATTAGGATTGCCAGAAGATGAATTAGATATTAAGTGGAGCAAGATTGGACATTGGATTATGAATCAGATTTTAGATGCTTCTGATGTTTATTGTGGAATGGCTAATGGCTCAGATATTTTAATTGGTCTAAATACTTGTGTTATCAAAGAGAATTATAGGAGTATTTCTGAAGAATTTGAAAAGAATAGAGATTTAAAATTGCATTGCATTTTACCTTGTAGGGATTATAACTCATCAAATAAATATTATAGCAAGCTCAGAAACGAAGCAGATGAATGGATTGAATTATCAGATGAATTTTATAAAGGCTGTGATAATGTAAGAGATCAGTATATGGTTGACCATTGTGATATTTTACTTGCAATTTGGGATGGTAATAAATCAGGTGGTGTATGGTCAACAATTCGTAAAGCTCAGAAAGCTGGTAAGAAGATTATTTATTGTCCTAAAGAGATTTTGAGTGGAGAATAATTAATTGAGAGGTGTTTATGAATAAATATTGGGAAGTAGGAGAGAAAAACGAATTCGGCAAAGAATGTTATAAACTACATTTCAGTCAGTTCTATGAAGAAGAAAATGAGAATGTAGTGGTTGGATTTGTTCAAGATGAAACGGATGAGAATATTTATATTTATGTTTCAGAAGAATTAAATGTAGAATATGACACAATTATTGCTGATAGCATAGAAGATGCAAAACAACAGATTGAAGATATGCTAGTTGAGCATTGGAAAGATGAGATAGATTATCTTGAAAATAGAATAAAAGCATTTCAAGATGACGAGAATTGAAACCGACACTTCATGGTAAGTATAACGCTACATACGGTAGTTAGATGAACTACAAACCACAATATATAGTATAGAAAGGAAGAGATATTATGAGTAGAATACTAATTGTAGTAGATATGCAGAATGATTTTATTGATGGCTCACTCGGCACAGAGGAAGCACAGAGTATTGTACCTAATGTGGTAAAGAAAATCAAGGAGTATCAGGATCGTGGAGATAGAATTATCTTTACAAGAGATACGCATAACGAAGATTATCTTATGACATCAGAAGGTAAAAAACTTCCAGTTGAGCATTGTATCTATGGTACTCATGGATGGCAGATTGCAGACGGATTAGATATCAAATATTGTAGCCATATTGATAAATCAACTTTTGGTTGGAGATATTGGGATAGTGAGCTTGACAATGATGACTACGATGGTAAAAAAATTGAATTGATTGGTCTTGATACAGATATATGTGTAATATCAAATGCTTTAATTCTTAAAGCAACATTCCCTGATGCAGATATCACAGTAGATGCAAGTTGTTGTGCAGGTGTAACACCTGAAACTCATAAAGCTGCATTAGAGACAATGAAGATGTGTCAGATTAATGTGATTGGAGAATAATATGGATAAATACATGAGTGTGATAACCAATTTTGGATGCCACTATTCATGTCCATATTGCATTGTAAAGAATAATAATCTTCAGATTCCAAAGAGTACGATTGAAGGATTGGACTCTTTGGACGATGAGATTAAGAAAAATCAGTGTAATTGGGTATCAATATCTGGTGGTGGAGATCCATTATGGAATTTAGAGAATAACATTGAGTGGTATAAAAAGTTTTTTGATATTACATTAGGAAAAGTCAAGACAGAATTACATACAAGTATGCCGAATGTGAAGTCTGCACCATATCCTTACTTTGACAGAGTGGTATATCATTTACATGATTTTGAACAGTTAAAGTCTATTAAGCGTGTTGGTCACGAAATTATAAGAGTCGTATTCGTAGTCACGAAAAATTTCACAGAAGATTTGATAAATAAAATAGCAGTATATTGTCACAATTCAAATGAGATTGATGAACTGAGTTTCAGACAGATGATTGATAATAATTATGAAGAAACTGATTATTGTAGAGAATATTTAAAAGAAGGACATCGGAAATTGTGGTGGTATATCGAACAGTGTGATTACAACTTATACTACTGCGAAAATAAGGTGTACACAGAATATAGAAAGATTGGAGAGTAAGTCAATGATTAAAATTGATAAATATGAAGTTAAGATTGAGAAATTCCCTGATGGAACACCAAGAATTAACATTGACAATGAACAGCTTGGGAAAAATATGTATGTCACCGTCACTTGGTATTACGAGAGCAATGATGAACTTATGTATCTAATTATGATTAAAGGTTGGTTAGATGAACATGGAAGAAAATCATATCTTAAAATGCCATATGTTCCTAATGGTCGTATGGATAGAACAAAGAATTTTGGTGAAGTATTCACATTAAAATACTTTTGTAATGTCATTAATTCTCTGCATTTTAAGTCAGTTACAACATTGGATAATCATAGTGATGTATCTACTGCTTTATTGGATAAATGCAATAATTTTACATCAAAAGAATTTATTGACAATGCAATTAGAATTGTTGGAATGAGAAATCTTGTATTATATTTCCCAGATGCAGGTGCAGCTAAGAGATATTCTGATTTGTTTCCTGAAATTCCATACTGTTATGGAGAGAAGAAACGTGATTGGAAAACTGGAAAAATTCTTGGCTTAGATATTAAAACAAATGGAATTGACTTAACAAATAAGGCAGTATTGATGATTGACGACATTATTGCATATGGCGGTTCTCTTTATTATAGCGCAGAAGAATTAAAGAAGATTGGTGTAAATGAGATTTATGCTTATGCAACACATACAGAAAATTCAATTCTTGATAAAGAAAAGGGTACGTTGATTAAGTCTTTGGAGAATAATACAGTGAGAGCATTATTCACAACAAACAGTATTTTTACTGGCAAGCATGAAAAGATTACAGTTATGGAGGTTTAAAATTATGGATAACACAATGGCTTTATTACTTAGTGATACTTATAAGCAGTGTCATGATCGTATGTATCCAAAGGGATTAACTAAGTTAGTTTCATATTGGGTGCCTCGAAAATCAATGTTGGAGAATCAGAATCATATGGTTTTCTTTGGATTACAGGCTTTTATTAAGGAATATCTCATGGAATATTTTCAGAAGAATTTCTTTGAATTATCAGAAGATGAGATGTTATCTCTTTATACAGATTCAATGGACGTACAGATTGGTAGAGATAATTACGACTTAGAGAAGATTGTGGAACTTCACAGACTTGGTTATCTGCCACTTGAAATTAGAGCTTTACCAGAAGGAACACTTGTACCAATGGGAGTTCCTTGTATTGAAATTACCAATACAGATGGCAAATTTGCATGGCTTGTTCAGTGGATTGAGTGTATCCTTCAAGTTGAATTATGGAAGCCTTGCTGTCATGCAACTATTGGTCATATGTATCGTGAGATTGCAGATTATTGGTATAACAAAACAACAGACGGTTTACCTGGCAATATGGCTTGTGCTGATTTTGGTATGAGAGGTATGTCTTGTATGGACGAAGCTACAAGATGTTCTGCTTCATGGTTATTATCTTTCAATAAGACTTCAACTATTCCTGCCATTACATATATTGATAAATATTACAATGCTGATTGTAAGAATAATGGTATTGGAATTGGTGCAGTATCAACAGAACATTCCGTAATGGGAGCAAATTACTCAATTGATGGTGATGAGATTACATTTGTTAAGAGATTGCTTACAGAATTATATCCAAATACTTCATTCAGTATGGTTTCAGATACTTATGATTATTGGAATATGGTAAACAATATTCTTCCACAGTGCAAGGAAGAAATTATGAATCATAATGGCAAGTTACTTGTTCGTCCTGATAGTGGTGATATTGTAGAGATTTCAGTCAAGACAGTAGAAAGATTATGGGATATTTTTGGTGGTTCTATCAACGGTAAGGGTTATAAGGTGTTAGATCCTCATATTGGTATTATCTATGGTGACGGATGTACTCTTTCTAATGTAGAGATTATTTGGAGAGAGTTAGAAAAGCGTGGATTTGCAGCTAATAACATTGCTTATGGTGTAGGTGCATTTTGTTTTACAGCTATTGTCGAGAATGGAAAGATGATTGTTGTTACAAGAGATACTTTTGGAATTGCAATGAAGGCTACTTATGGAGTTATTGATGGTAAGAAGCTTATGATTTTCAAAGATCCGAAGACTGATACAAGCCATTTAAAGAAATCTCATAAGGGATGTTGTAAGGTATATGAAGAAGATGGAGAACTGAAGTGTCAGGATCAGTTAGTTGATATGAGTGAAGATAGTTTACTTACAACTGTATTCAAGAATGGAGAATTAGTAAGAGAAGATACATTTGAGGACATCAGAAATAGAATGTATGGAGGAGTAAATGATTAAAGTCATTGATGGAGATTTATTAACATCAAAGACAGATATAATTGCACACCAAGTTAATTGCCAAGGTGCTTTTAACTCTGGAGTTGCAAAAGCAATTAGAGACTTTGATGTAGAAGTATATAATGATTATCATTGGTTTTGTTCTGTTAATACACCAGAACAATTGTTAGGTAGTGTTAGATATTTTGAGTCAAATTACAATGGAAGAATATATGCGAATTTATTTGCACAAAAAACATATGGATATGACGGAAAACAATATACAGATATTGATGCACTAAGAAAGTGTTTTGAGAATTTAAGGATGTATTGTTCATTTGAAAAATTTAAGTATTGCAATGCCATACAAAATTGGATGTGTTCGTGGTGGTGCAAATTGGGATAAAGTATATGAAATCATTCAAGATGTATTTAAAGATTGTAATGTTGAATTATGGAGGTTGGATAAAGGATGATAAATAAATTTAGAGGAAAATATTATTTTCTCAGTAACTTCTACGAAACTCCTGTAACATGGAATGGATTAACGTATCTTAATAATGAAGCTGCGTTTCAGTCTGCAAAAACATTTTCAGATAGAGAATGTTTTACTAATTTAGATCCGTCATCTGCTAAAAAGTTAGGTAGAAAAGTTCAATTAAGAAGTGATTGGGAGAATGTAAAAGATGATGTAATGTATGAAATTTGTAAGGCAAAGTTTTCTCAAAACACCGAGTTAAAGAAGAGACTATTATCAACAGGTAATGAACATTTGGAAGAAGGCAATACATGGGGCGATAAAATTGGGGGAACTGTAAATGGAATTGGAGAAAATAGACTTGGAAAAATTCTTATGAGAATTAGAGAGGAGCTAAGAAATGAGTAATTTTGATGAAAAGACAGTAAAGAACGAAGTAGTACAGTGGATCAGAGATTGGTTTGATAAGAATGGTAAAGATTGTAATGCAGTAGTTGGAATTTCAGGAGGTAAGGACTCAAGCGTTGTAGCTGCTCTGTGTGTAGAAGCTCTTGGGAAAGATAGAGTGTTTGGTGTACTTATGCCATGTGGTGAACAGAGTGATATTGATTATTCCGTTATATTAATTAATCATCTTAAAATAAAAAGTTACACGATGAATATTATGAATGCAGTTACTGAAATTAAAAAACAGTTTCCAGCAAAAATTAAAATAAGTGAGCAAACATCTACAAATCTTCCTGCACGTATCAGAATGGCAACTTTATATGCAGTTAGTCAGTCTGTAAATGGTCGTGTTGCTAATACATGCAATCTCTCGGAAGATTGGGTAGGATATGCGACCAGATATGGAGACGCAGCAGGTGATTTTAGTCCGTTATCACAGCTTACAGTTTCGGAAGTTAAGGCTATTGGTCGTGAGTTAGGACTTCCATCCGAGTTAGTAGATAAGACACCTACTGACGGTCTTTGTGGAAAGACTGACGAGGATAACTTTGGATTTACTTATGATACTTTGGATAGATATATCAGAACAGGAGAGATTGATGATGAGGATGTAAAAGCGAAGATTGATTCAATGCATGAGAAGAATTTATTCAAGCTTCAGCTTATGCCTTCATTCTATCCAAATTTCTAAAAATATATACTATATATTGTAGCATATAAAGATGGATAACCACTATATATAGTGTTAAATTGAAAGCGATATTTCATTAGGAAGGAAGGATTATGGAAGTAAGAAAGCACAGAGTAAAAAATAGATGGGTATATGGTGAATATAATTTCTATATTGGAGAAGAATTGGTAGCTCAATTAACTACACAGCTTGTAGGTGTTGATTATGCTTATCTATACTTTCTTCCTAAGATATATAGAGATAATGATAGAACCAAAATTGATTTGAGATACATAACATACGATGAAGTGCTAGAAAAAGCCATTAAAATTGCAACAAAAAAGTTGTATCTACAATCAATGAACATTCTTGGCAGCTTAAAAAGTATTGAGGTTGAGAAGTAAACAGAGAATAAATATAAGGAAAGGATAAGAGTATGAACAGAATTACGATTAATGGCAAAACTATCACTTGTTCAGGAAGTAATGTAATCATCAATAATGGAAAAGTAATTGCAGATGGTAAGACTATTCAGGAATGTAGCAGTGGTGATATTAAAGTAGTTGTTGAAGGAGATGTAAATAAAATTGACTGTGGTGGATCAGTAGAAGTTCGTGGCAACGCAGGAACTATTGATTGTGGTGGCAGTTGTGAAGTTAGTGGAGATGTCAAAGGTGACATTGATGCAGGTGGCTCAGTAACTTGTGGAAATGTATCAGGAGATATTGATGCGGGTGGAAGTGTGAGATGTAGAAGATAAGGAGAGCAATATAATATGAAAATTTTAGCTTTAACAATTTTATTTATTTTGATGTTTTTTAGAATTAAAGGTACGCCAAGTGCATTAAGTAAAACACTATGGCGAAATAGAATGATTAAACAGCTCGCAAAAAGTAAAGAAAATAATAATGGAAAACCATTAAGCGATGCAATGCAAGGTGGTGCAATATTAATTGTATTTTTCATGGAACTATTCTTAATCATCTTTTACATAGTGTTAGGAAACAAAATTGGAACAACTGAATTTATTGTAATGTCTGCATTACAGGTATTCAGTTGCTTATGGTCATTGGGTGTAAGCTTGTCAGAAGTAAAAACAGCTTTTAGTTACAATATTGAGGATTTTAAGTTTCACAGATTCCAGTTGTTGTTTAATGTGTTGTTAGATTATATCTATTATCCATATGCAATTTATATGCTGTTAAAGTAAGAAGAAATTTTGGTTTCCTATGGAGGTAAAAATATGTTCAATAGATGGAAAGCCTATCCTAAACACATACCTAAAAAGCGTGGTTGGTATATATGCTCAATTAGATATGGCGAAGAACCAGGACAAGCATATGTTATGGATTTATTTTGGGATGAAAAGACACTAAGGTGGAAAGATAATAGACGATTAGATGTTTACAATACATATAAAGTATATGGATATAACGATGAAACTCATTTAAATGATAAAAGGATTTATAAGGACAATGTTTGCTTCAGAGATGATGTAGTTGCCTTTAAAAAATTACCAAAGATTTATAAGTAACAGAGAATATAACAATGTAATTATAATGCTAAAACAAAGTAAAACCACGTTTCATTTGGTCATGAAAGTAGGTGAGAATAATGTATTTTGGTTTAAATATTGAAGAATGGAATTTTAAAAATGATTATGAAGACATCTATTTTCTGCTTCATTGTTTATACAATGCAAAAACTGAGTTATACGACAGAGCTCTTACTGATATGAGAAGCAGATATGATCCGACTGAAGCATTTATAGATGGCTCGAATAATGGTTGGAATAGAAGGAGATCGAATTGGTATTCCAAGAAATTATACGATAAATGTGTAAAATGTATTGAGCTAAAAACAAGAGGTCATTTTATACACAGACATTGGAAAGAATGCGTTTGGAAGTACAAAGGTCTTTCAGCACAAGAATGGATAAATTTATATCAGCAGTTGATTAAAGAAAATAAATACGATAGTTGGATAATAGAGTATATAGAAATTGGAGAATAACAATATGAGAACATATGAATTACGACAGCATGACGTGATTTCTTATTACCCTCCGCAACCACACAAACAGGAATACAAACTTGAAGAATACATTTCTATTAACGAGTTAGCCGAAGCAATGTTTGGTTCACCTGCTTTAAGGTTAGATAGAGATAAAAATGAGAACAAGATGCTTCGAGTTATAGAAATAAAATATATGAAATTCCATTGGTGGAAGTTTTGGAAGAGAAGAAAATACGTTAAAGAATATCATTTAGAAGTTATGTAGGTAGGTGATAGAAATGAACAAACGACAGAAAAAGAAATTATTTAAGCAGACACTTATTAAGGTTAGAAAATTGCATCCACAGAAAGGTGATGTGGTTTGTTTACAGCCAGATCTTGATTGGATTGACATGGCAACTATGTGTGATTTTTTGAGAGTATATGAAAGTTACAAGGCTTTTGGAGAGGCTACGCTTGCTATTGTTCCGTCAGATATTAAGCATATATATGGTGGCAAAGAATTAGCTCAGATATATGTTGATAAGTTGCAGAGTATTGTAAATCAGATGGGAGAATAAAACTATGAGTATGCAAGAGATATATGTGGATTCAAGTTCAACAGTAGAAATTGAAAATATGGAAGTTGAAAAAGTTAAAAATGAATACGGAGATGATTATTTCCTGAATGTTTCAATAATTACAGATGATAAATACAGGAAGCTGAGATATACCGCCAAGCTTAAATTGCCATTAAGACCTGCTGAGAGTTCAATCAGTGTCAGTCAATGGGGATCTACAACATTAAATTTAGGTTTTGGAGAATTAGTATGTGTTGGTAAGCCTAAGATTGATGTTATTTTAGAAAAGAAGCAGGATATGACACTTGAAGAGATCGAAAAGAAGCTTGGTTATAAAGTCCGTATTGTAAATGAGAAGTAAGAAAAAGCATTTCCTTGGAGTTTTTGAACGATAAAGAGAGAATAAATACATAGAAAGAGAGGTGTTAAAATGGCAAACAGATTATTATTTGAGAGCGATGTTATTAGAACGGTTGATAAACACACAAATGATGACAATCAGTTAGATAATGACATTAGTTGCATTCTCGAAGAAGTGAATCCTGTTGTATTGGTTGGTTCAAAAGATGCATTAAACAGCTTAAAAATAGAGAATAAACCAGTGCAGAAACAGAGACGAGTATTATTATTCGAGAATGAGAATCTTGACTTAGAACAACGTGGAAATAAATATTTTCTGTCTCTATATGATACAATAGGGAGATTCAAAAAAGAAGTTACTATTGATATGAAAGATGATATTTTGGAAATTTTAAGTAGAGAAGATTGCTATGAAAGCTACGAAAATGGAAATATTTAAAAAGGCGACTACAAGGTTGGACTTAGGAATTGTAAGTAAAGGAGAAACTAATGAATAGAAATTTAGATGGGTATTATTTTAGAATTAAAAGAGATGGCAAATGGGACAATGTTTGTTGGTCTGATATGACAGACGAAGAAAGAGATGAACAAATGAACAATCGTAGTGAAGAGTGGTTAAAGTGGCTGTGTAAAGGACTTGGCAATGTTATTTATAAGATTGGTGAAGATTTAGATATTACGTGTGAGTAACAGGAAATTCAGGTTTCTTTTGGTTACAAAGAGAGAATATTAAAACGAGGTGAACGATTAATGTCTTTAGTATATAAAAATGACACATACAGCTATAATGGCAAATATGAAATGGGTTCATTAAATAAATTTGCACAAGCAGAAAGAAGATTGTCAGCAAAGAAACAAGCATTGGATGACATGAAAAATGAATATGACCTTATTGAACAACAGGCATTTCGCACTTATAAAGAGAACATTCAGTATATGCTGCTCGATCAGCCGTCTACGATTAAAATGTGTAGAGAATGGTTAAATATGTTATCAAAGAATCAGGATACAGATGGTAACAAGCTTGATAAGAGAAAGAAGTATAAAGAAAAGGAAATGTATGATTGGTATATTGATTATATTAAAAAGCTTCTTGATGTTGAGTACATGAATGATGTTAAATTCATTGACTATAATTTTGGTCAAGCTACTAATATTCAGTTTGAATATAAAGAGCATAATTGGTATTTAGAAATTCCTCATATTGAAGCTATCAAATTAGATGCATATAAGGATTATGGCGGCAGTGTATTTAAACTTGTGTTAGTACACAATGATATAGAACGTAGTTGTATTTGGTCGCAGTTTGGCTCTACATATGAGGAAGATGAATTAAGAGATATTATGGCACAAGGTATTGAGAAATATTGTAATTAGTTATTTCATAGGAAAGCAACATTTCACAACTTTAGAAAGGACAAGCACAAATGAATTTGAAAAAGATTAGAAGTGAAGATTTGATTTTTAGCAATGAAATTGAAGATGATAGAACCAATACATACCTCACACTGAATGATTATGATTGGATGAATTATAATCTGTCTACTCGTTTTAAGACAGAAGAAATGGGAGTATTGGAGGTTGAATTTGAATTTTTTGGTTTTTCTACTTCGCAGATGAATGTAAAACAGACATTAAACGGCAAGGTATATGAAATTACATATGAATATCCAACAGATATTTTCAGTAAGAATTTGATTAAGTTCTTAGAAAAACATATCAGCTACTGGAACGAAAAATACGCATTTAATGGCGAAGAAGAAGTTATAGATTTCTTTAATGAAGTTCTTGATAAAGGGACTGTCAAAGATATTACTGAAATTAATAAAGACGATAACAGACCACAATGCTGCATAGACCATGATAAATATTTTTCAACATGTGACACTTGTGAGTTTGGAGAATAATATATTGGAGGTGAAATTATGTATCAGAATTGTTGTAAGAAATGCGGAAGTATTTCACTACATACAGAAGTAAAAGGTAATAATACAGGACTTTATTGTGATGATTGTGGTGCATGGATCAAATGGCTCGGAAAAGATGAGTTGAGAGCTTTCGAACATGCAAATAAATCAAGAGGTTTAAGAGCGACTGCAAAAGTATATGATGATGCAATAAGTGAAAATACGACAATCGACAATGTACGTAAACATGGTCATTGGTTTGCATTAGATGAATGCGCAAATGAAGGTGTATATTGTTCAGTTTGTTATAAGAAAGTATACAAATTGAACTATGCGAATCAGAAGTTGAAATCAAAATATTGTCCTAATTGTGGTGCAATTATGGATGAGAAAGAGGAATCGTAAGAATCCAATCTTTCTTTTGGAAATTTTTAATCATATCTAAGCCATTCGGCTATGGGAATCCCAACAAATAAGAGAATATTACAGTGTAACTAATAAAAATATTATATATAAAGGAGATTTTAAATGAAGAACACAAATTGGAAAGTGCCAGTAATTATTGGCGTAGGAGTATTAGCAGTTATTTTGATGATTGTATTTGGTGTACAGAGTTCGCAGAATAAAGCTATTGCACTTGAGGAGCAAGTAAATACAGCATCATCAGATATTAAGGTACAGGAAAAGCGAAGAGTTGACCTTGTGTATAACCTTGCTGATTGTGTAAAACAGTACGATAAACATGAAGCTGATACATTGACAGCAGTTGCAGATGGTCGTGGATCAACAGGAGACATTGAGAATGTAACAACAGCTATTACAGCAGTTGCAGAAGCATATCCTGAGCTGAAGTCCAATGAGAACTATAAGACTCTTATGAATGAGTTATCTATGACAGAGAATATGATTGCAGAGTATCGCAGCAATTACAATAAGCAGATTAAGGAATATAAGAGATATGTAAGAAAGTTTCCTACAAGACAGTTTCTTGGATTGCTTGGATACGAAGTGCAGGAATATGAATATTTGGATTACAATGCACCAGTTGATGCTCCACAGGATTTGTTTAAAGAGGATTAGTATATGAGATATGGTAGAAAAGGTTTTGATTTTGGCGATTTTGAAATAACAAAACGTGAAATTTTGGCTAGTATTTCTATCATTGCAGTTATGGTTCTGTTTGGTATTCTGATTTCTTCCAAGATTTCAGAATACCAAATGGATAAAAATGAGATTTATAACAAAGCTGTTAAGATAGAAAGTCAAGAAATGTTCCAATATGGAATGGATACAAATGTTGGTAACGCGTTTGTATATGGTGATTTGAAAGCAGTAGATACAGTTACATATCCTGAAATTGGTGGAGAATATATGTATGTAGAAAAAGTCAAAGAGCGATATACGATGCATACAAGAGTTGTTACATATACAACGGGTAGTGGAAAAACAAGACGAACTCATACAAGAACAGAAACATATTGGACTTGGGATAGAGTTGGAAGCGAAGATATTAAATGTAAAGAAGTATCATTCTGTGGAGTGATTTTTGTAAGTAATAAGATTGATTTACCTGGTACTGATTATATTGACACAATTAAAAAGTCAAGTCATGTGAGATATAAGTATTATGGTGTTGGTATTGAATATAAAGGAACAATTTTTACAGATTTGAGAAATAAAACCATTTCTGATAACACATCATTTTATAATAATTCAACTATTGACGAGACGATAGAAAGGTTAGAATCTGATTTTCCAATTATTATTTTCTGGATTTTTTGGGTTATTTTAATCGGTGGAATGGTATTTGGATTCTATTATTTGGATAATAGGTGGTTAGATTAGCAAGAAATTTTTCTTTCTTTTGGATAGATTGGAGGTGGAATAAATGAGAAATTTTTATAGTGGTATCAGCAATGATAGAACACAATTTTTGATAAATATGAATTGGTACAAAGACAATGATGTAGAAACTTGTTTTAGACTGAGTAAAAATTTTCATGGATTGCCTGAAAACTGTAGCATTGATAAAAACGATTTTGAATTGATTTATTTAAAATTTAAATGGGTTGGTGATACGTATTATCCACAAGAAAGCAATAAAAGTGGAGGAGAGCCAATCAGGGTATATAAAATCAAAGCATAAACAATAAATATATAAACATGATTGGGAGAATAACATTATGAAAGCATATTTAGTAGAACGACCTGCAAGTGGTTGGTGTCAAGACTACGCAATGGTAATTATCGCAGAAGATGAACGACATGCTGAAAGAAAAGCAAGAACAAGTTCAGGTGACTTTAAGAAATGTCAAGAAATTACCATTACAGAAATTGATATGCATGAAGAACAGTGTGTTTTAAGAGCGAATACAGGTGCATAGGAGAATAACTATATGGGACAGTTAATTGATAAAACAGTATTACGAAAAGAATTATCTAAGCTGCCATCTGAAATGGGATTTGTAAGGAAGTCTGATGTAATGCAGATTCTTGGCAGACAGAAATGTGCTTACAATATAGATAAGGTTGTGAAAGAATTAGAAGAAACACATAAACGATTCTGTAATTCAGTAGTTTGTGGTGGAAAGGGTAATTCATATTTATGCGAAGATTGTGAGGAATACATTTTAGTAAGCCATTATATTGAAGCAGTTAAGGATGGTAGAACATGTCAATAGGCGATGGAAGAAAAACATATTCCGACAGTACATTAAAATCTATGACAAAAGATGAGCTGATTGATATTATTCGCTGCTTAGAAAGTAATCTTAGAAATGCTCATGAGACAAATAATATTCAATATGAGAACTGTAAGAACTTGTTGAGTGAAGAGAAAAATAAAACACTTGATGAAGTTCTAAAGGCTTGTGACATTGAATGTGGATTTTACAGTGGTGATGTTAAGAATCTTACAAGACACGTTTTGATGAGAGTGTTGGATAAATTGAGAGAATAAATATCTGTGAGGTGATGAAGTGAAATATATAGAACGAAAAGAATATAACAAGGTGATAACAGTTAAACTTGTGATTCCAGGTGGCTGTAATGCGAAATGTCCGTTTTGCTACAATAAAGATAAAGATATGTTGTGTGATAGGCAACAGTTTTTAGATAATTTCATCGAATCACTTGATGATATTATAACAAGAATAGGTGATAAAAATCCTATATCAGTTGATATAACTGGTGGTGAACCCACATTAGATCCTAAGTATTTATCAAAAGTATTCATCAAATTGAAAGAATTTAATATCAAATCAAAGGTTCTTAGAGTAACTATGACAACAAATGGTACTCATCTCAGAGAAGTAATCCAATATATGAAAGATGTTGTTGACTATGTAAATATTTCAATTCACGATTGGCGACCAATAAGAAGAGAGGAAATACTTGGATTTTGTTTCAATGGAATTGACTACAAGGACATGATTCAGCAGCTTAACAATATTGGAATTACAGTATCAGCATGTGCGGTTATATTTAAGAAAATTCCAAACTTCGTAAAGTGGAGAGACTTCTTTATTGATTGGGCGAAAGATGTAGGGTTTATTGCAGTAAGATTTAGATGCGATGTTTTTTGGAATGATTCTGATGTGTTTGATTCCTATTTAACAGAGTCGATGAGTGAGACTGATAAATTTGATGTTATAGATTATGAAAACACAACGGATTCTCATTGGTGTAGACTTCGCAGAAAAGATAAGATGAGAGTATTTTTCCTGCATGGTGTTTTAGACACCTCAATCAAGACAAAAGGTATTGAATATGTAATAGATACTGATGGTCATTGTTATTGCGATTATTACAGAAGGACAAAAGTAGAAGATTATCAATATGAAGTTGGGAAGATTTATGATGTAGCGAGTGATTAAACAGAGAATAAATTAACAGGAAAGATTCGTTTCTTGTGAAATTGAAGGGAAATATAAGAGTAGGAGGTAAAATTAAATGCATTATTGCGTTCATTTACTTACAAAAGAATTACCAAGTGAGAATAAAATTGCAGCAATTATGAAGCCATACAATTCAGAACTTGTATATGGCTCAGATGAAGAAGACAAACAGATTGATTATCCAGTTTTTACATGGGATTACTATCGAATCGGTGGTAGGTACAAGGCTGAATTAAAACTAAAAGTAGATGACGAAGGATCTGCAAATAGTGAATATTATAATTGGGGCTACTATGACAGACAAGATAGAAACGGCAGATTATTTTGGTCAAGTCTTTTATCAACATTAAAAGAGAATATTACACCTGAATGGATGTATCATGAGGAAGATTGGTTTATGAATATGGGTTTTGATGATGGATATATTCTTGTTGATGGAGCAAAGCAAAGTGATGTTTTAAATATTAACAAGCTTGGATGTTACATATGTATTCTTCCTGACAGTTCAGCTATTGCAAGAGATTCGTGGAATGGTAAAGATATTATCAAAGATGAAAAATTCGATGAAAAATATAAACAGGCTATAACAGATAATATGGATGGATTTATTACAGTGCTTGATATCCATGATTAAGAATGAATATATTTTATTTTAAAGATAGGAGTGATATAAACGAGAGTATATAAAGATAAACAGTATCTCATTTTTGATTATGAAGATGGACGTACTGTGAAATATGATTTCGCAACAAAGACTGCTATTGGAATTAAAGGTAAACCAGTAAAAAATCTATGTAGTCAACTAAGTGGCTTTACCTTAAATGAGTTATTTGATTGTTGTGATGATGAAAAGTATGCAAAGTTTTTACGATTTATTAGAAATTCAGAAACATACTCATATTCAATAAGTAACATAGGAACAATTCTTGATAGAGTTCCAAGATATGATAGATTTGAACAAATCTTTTCAGCAGGATTTGATGACATTATCAAAGATGGTTATCGGTTTAAGTATTCTATAAATGAGATTCCAAAATCTCTAATCAAATTATGTCGTAAATATCCCATTAAATTATCCAATAATACTGTTAAGTATTATAAAGAAAATCAAGACGCACATTATATAGCTTATAACTTGGATTATCTAAGTTTAGATCCTAATGATATTTATATTGTTTGGAATACAGAAACATGGGATAGAGTTGATGGTGTTTGTATTTATTATTCATTTTTTAATAAATTAGTGAGTGAATATGGCTACAACGCAAAGGATTTATGGTTGTATTTGGATAGAATCAAGACATTTGAGGCAGTCGAAGATATGGGTTTTCTGATTCGTGAATTGTACGATTATGCTGATATGATGAGTCAACTTAGTACAAAGTATGATAAATATCCAAGACATTTTTTAACTACACATAAAATTGCTTGTAGAAATTACAATCGAATGAAGAAAGAGTTCTCAGAAGAGTTATTTAAAAAGAGAATAAATAAACAGTATGAATGTTCTTTTGGTGATTACATATTCATTTATCCAGATTCTACACAAGATATTAAGGATGAGGCAACTATGCAAAACAACTGTGTTGCTTCATATATAGATAAGGTTATTGACGGTAAGTGTCACATTCTTTTCTTGAGAAAGAAGAATAAACCAGACGAGAGTTTGGTGACAATTGAAGTACGAAATAATCATATTGTACAGGCTAGACGAAGATTCAATGATGATGTAACAGCGGAGGATCAGAAAGCTATTGATGCATTTAACAAAAAATTTGAGAATAGGAAGGATAAAGCAGCATGATTATTAAAGGTGACAAGATTAAGTTAGTACAGAAGATTGGTAATTTTGATAAAGTTGGAGACATTTTTGAGGTTACTG
>ENA-USUG01004365-USUG01004365.1-human-gut-metagenome-genome-assembly--contig:-NODE-4365-length-17599-cov-4.442758_pt1 | contig 17599 bp, 6 predicted proteins | sample MGYA00250059_ERZ773394 | MGnify/ENA primary metagenome ERZ773394 (study PRJEB29103, sample SAMN06111957) | human gut metagenome | biome: human gut; feature: ankylosing spondylitis patient; material... | reverse complement strand
AATGGGCTATCGCCAAGCGGTAAGGCACAGGACTTTGACTCCTGCATTCGCTGGTTCGAATCCAGCTAGCCCAGTTATCTCGGGAAGCTGAGAAGAAATAGTGAGGGCGTGTAGCTCAGTTGGTAGAGCACTTGACTTTTAATCAAGTTGTCCGGGGTTCGAATCCCCGCACGCTCACTGTGAATGATAGCGGGAATACTATGATTGAATAGTGTTCCCGTTATTTGTATTGGCGGCATGTTACCGTTTGGCGATATAGAATCATTTTAGTAGACATAAACTTTTTTAGTGTCTACTGTTTTTACTTGCAAAAAATGGTCAGAAAATTAGATAATATGGATATGGGTACTGGAGATGAGCTCAGATGGATGAATCATCATATGGATATGGTGCAAAACACAGTCGTTTGCCCTTCGGAAGAGGAATAAACAGAGTATATAAAAATATATTATGTGTAAGAAGGATGAAATGATGTTATGAAAGTTATTATTGCAGATTACGATGAAGAAGCTATCCGTCTTTTTGAAGAACAATGCAAACAATTTTCATATGTAGAGCTGAGCGGGAAGTTTAATGATTCTGCGGAAACGCTTAAATATGTTTCCAGACATAGAGTGGAAGCGGCTTTTATAAATATCGAATTAAATGGTATGGACGGACTTCAGCTCGGAGAAAAGTTACGGGAATTAAATCCTAAAATAGTTCTTGTATTTTTTATAGAACATACAGAATATATATTGGAGGCACTTCGGATAAAAGCGGATGGTTATATGATCAGGCCGTATACTATGGAAGATTTAACATGGACTATGGGAAATGCAAAACTTCTCAGTCGGCGACAGAAGAAGCCGGCATATATTAGGACATTTGGCCGATTCGACTTATTTATTAATGGAGAACTTGTGATATTTTCCAATAAAAAGGCAAAAGAACTGCTTGCGTTATGTGTGGACAATAAAGGCGGAGTTGTGACAATGGAAGAAGCCGTTGACAAACTCTGGGAGAATCGTTTGTACGATGAAAAGGTAAAAAATCTGTATCGCAGGGCGGTTATGGATTTGAATAAGATATTCAGTACATATGGGATTAAAGATGTATTTGTTAAGAAACGGGCTGCCTGTTGGATTAATTATGCCAATGTGGACTGTGATTATTATATGTGGATAGAAGAAAATATATTATCCGGTACAGGGAAAAGTGTTAGAAGCGGCATTGATACCCGGGGGGGGGGGATATGACGGAGTATTCATGGGCTGAAGAAACAAATGCCCGAATCAACAGGTATAAATTCAGGGAAGATAACTAAAAACAGAGAAAAAGTAAAACCGATTTATTGTAGAAATTATTAAAATTTCGACAATAGATCGGTTTTTCACATATAGTGGATTATTAATGCGGAAAATGTGAAAAAGTAAAAATATAATAGCTTGAAAAAGGAGAAAATGGCAAGTTATTCACACTTTGTTAACGTATGATTTTATATGCTGTTGAAAAGATGGAGCTATTTTGCATTATTTAGAAAAAATATGTAAGGGGAGTGATGAATTTAGTGAAATGATGTCAAATACTCCATTGATTTTATATAGATTGATGCAGGGTTAATAGGAATATAAATAATTCTGTAAATAAGCAAGAAAGGAAAGATAGTGACTATGAGGAAAAAGAAAAATAGTAAACTGCGTTCAGCGCTGGCGATTTTTCTTGCCGGGGCTATGGTGCTCGGAATGATACCCGGTGGTATGGGACAAGTCTATGCCTCAGATTCGACTCCGACTCCGGCGGTAGCGTTTGATGAAACCTCTGTGTCAGATCCGTCTACTGTGGATACTTGGAATCAGGTTGTAAAAGATTCGACAGAAAACATCGGACGTATCTGGACAGATAAAACAGTACTCACAGAGGATATTCAGCTTGAGGGCGGAAGCAGACCAAGTGTCAAAAAAGGCGATTCTGATTTCTTAGTTGGATTATCGGCATTGTCATCTACATCGAATACAGTAAAGACGGTTAGCAGACCGTTGGATATCGTACTGGTAGTAGACACGTCAGGTTCTATGGAAAATTCACCGCATATGGGAACTAGGCCTGAGAGTGAGCGATATCGATATGAAGAGATATATGCAGGAAATCTTAGTGAAACAGAAGATCAAGAATATTACACAAAGGATGGAGGCAAAATTACTTCTGAAGGTCAAAAAATTCTGTTTTGGTGGGAATTTACGCACTGGGAATTAAATGGACAAACGGTCGAGCCGAAGATATCCGCAGAAGATTCCAATCCAAATCACATCCAATTTTACGAGAGAAGAGATTTGGGAACAAATATTACGAAGCTGCAAGCTCTGCAAAATGCAGTAAATAACTTTGTGGAACAAACAGCTAAAATGAATGATTCCATTGATGATATAAAATTACAGCATCGAGTTTCCCTTGTAAAATTTGCAAGTGATGAAAGTGACAACATTGGAAATGATTTTATAAATAACAATTATAATCGTTCACAAATTGTAACGGAATTAAAGTCTTACACAACGAAAAATATTTCGGACTTGACCTCAACAGTGAATAGTCTGATTGCAGCAGGAGCAACTCGCGCAGATTTTGGATTGAATCAGGCGCAGAGAGCATTTCAGCTTGGAGGAACCAGAGAAGGGGCGCAGAAAGTTGTCGTTTTCTTCACAGATGGTCAGCCGACGTCGAATAGTGACTGGAGTAACAGTGTTGCAGCTGCCGCCATTACGAACGCAAAAGAGTTGAAGGATGCGAATGCTTTGATCTACAGTATCGGCGTGTTCCGGGATGCGAATCCGAACGATACAAATACAAGCGCTGGTAACTTTAACGGATATATGCATGCGGTTTCTAGCAACTATCCGGATGCGACTGCTACAAGCAGTACACGACCTAATCGCTATTCTTGTACATTAGGAAAACGCACAGATAATTCTGATTATTATAAAGCGGCAACGGATGCAGATGAATTGAATAATATATTTAATGAGATTTCATCGGATTTGGAAACAGGATTTGGTTTTCCGACACAGACAGAAGGGTATGATCCGGGTAAGGTAGGATATATTACATTTACCGATCAGCTCGGCGAATATATGCAGGTGGATGAATTTAAGAGTTTGGTCTTTGCAGATCAGATATTCGATCCGGTAGGAGAACCGGTTACTGAAAACGGTGTTACTACATATAAATATGAAGGAAGTGCAACAGGAGATACAGAACTTTATCCGAACGGTAATGTAAAAGATATTATCGTTCAGGTGAAGAAAGGGGCAGACCTGAAAACCGGTGATACAGTTACAGTACAGATTCCGGCAGGTTTGATCCCGCTTCGTCACTTTACGTTAGATACAGACAGTGACGGAAATAAAACGATGGATATACAGGAGGCATATCCGCTCCGTATCTTCTATGGTGTCAGCATCAAGCCGGAGGTCCGGGAAAGAATTGCCGACGGACTAAACCCGAATGATGCAGATGACGAGGCGCTTCAGCAATATCTGAACGCTCATAATGAGAATGGAGTTCCGTATTTCTATTCAAACTATTATAACGGACAATACATAGATCCGAATGGAAAGACATTGGGCAATACGACTGCTTCTTTCCAACCGGCAAAGAAAAATACATTTTATTATTTTACAGAAGATACTCCGATTTATACAGATAAAGATTGTACAATGGCAGTAAAGAACGAGCCGAGTGCGGATCAGACGTATTATTATAAGAGACCGTATGTGCAGTTAAACGGAGGTCAGGTTGAAGAAATCGACGGCAAGGTAGCCTTTACGGGATCAAACTTCCAGCAGGCAAGTGCGAACTTCGGTATAAATGACAAGGGAGAATACTTTATCAAGTCCGGTTCTGCACGATTGACAAGAATCGATGCGTTGATAGATGATAAAACAGAGAACATAACAAATACGGCGGATGTAGTGATCGATCCGATTTGGGATAATATCAATAATCCCGATTACTTAAATGTTTATCTGGGAAATAACGGAAGGCTTGCGCTTGAGCTTCCGGGCGCTCTTGCAATCAGCAAAGATGCCCGCGTGGCAGCGAATAAAAATCTGAATGCGGATGAAATATTAAAAGATAAAAAGTTCACATTTGAGATCAGTATTCCGTCTATGAAGGGAAAAACAGTCAAAGCGGAAGTACGAAATGCGCAAAATGAAATTCAGGGAAAAGCATTTGAACTGGAATTTGATAAGACCGGAGCTGCCAAGTATCAGATTAAAGATGACGAAACGCTGTATATTCATGGATTGGATAAAGATGCGCAATATACCGTAACCGAAAAAGAACTGCCGAAAGGATTTGAACTGACGGCAGTTGATAAAAAGGCGGACGCAAAAGAGGCGGCTGGAACGATCGTTTCAGGAAAATCTGTAAAACATGTGTTTGAAAATACATATGACGTAGATGAAATCACGCTTGCCGAAACTGATTTCGCAAGTTATGAGAAACAGTTTGACCGGTGGGATATTGCAGATAAGTTCCGAATCGAATTGATTCCGACAACAGAAGGAGCTCCGCTTCCGAATGGAGCTGCTGATGGTAAAAAAGGCGTTGAGGTAACAGAAAAAAATTCATCAGGAAACTTCGGAGAGATCACATTTTCTCATCCCGGAGTATATGAATATGAAATTCAGGAGAAACAGCCGGCAAGTGCAATACCGGGAGTTATATATTCTCTGGCATCCTATACATATCGGGTAACGGTGACCGATAATGGAGACGGAACATTATCCGCTGTGGCAGAAATGGAAAAAACGGCTAATGACGACGGGGCGTCAGTAGGAAATACGCCGATTCCGGTTGAGAATAAAACAGCGGTATTTGTAAATGATTTCCATGCAGATTCCGCAACGACATCTATACTTGCAAAAAAAGTGTATGCAGATGAAAGCGGAGCGAATCCGTTGAAAAACGGAATGTTTGAATTTAAACTCAAAGCGACCGGAGACAACGCAGAGCAGGCGCCAATGCCGACCGGAGAGAAGGATGAAAATGGTTATATCCATGTAGTCAACGTCGGAACAGGAATTACATTCGGTAACATGGTGTTTACAGAGGAGAATGTCAGTGATACACCGTGGACGTATGAAATTGCAGAAGTGATTCCGGAAACTGCGGTTAATAATGGAGACGGAACTTATACTTTAAACGGTATAACTTATAAGGCACAAACATATTCCGTATCTATTATGGCAAAGGCACAAGGTTCAGGCGAGGATGCGTATATTGTCATAGAAAAGACATACAGCAAAGCAGAAGGAGCAGTTGCTGAAGATCAGGTTGTATTCAACAACAGTTATGAACCGAAGCCTATAGTACTTCCGGGTGAGGGAGAATCAGCGGTACAGGGAAGAAAAACTTTAGTCGGACGCGATTCTCTTGTGGATGAAGAGTTCTCCTTTACATTGAGTGCTGCAAATACCGCAGCAAGAACCGGTCTTAAAGAAAATTTCATTATCTTCAATGGAGATACGGCTCAGGATACGATGCAAAAAACGGTGAACGGACTGACGAATAATCAGGCTGCAACATTTGATTTTGACAGTATCGAGTTCAAACGTCCGGGAACATATGTATTTAGTGTAGTAGAAAATGCCCCGGAAAACGGAAACGGAATGGTATATGACCGACATACAGCAAGAGTACGCGTTATTGTGACAGATGAGAACGGAGAATTAAAGGCAGAAACAGCTTACTATAACGGTGAAGGCGCAGATACTGATGCGGCTGCATTTGTCAATCTGTATACAGCGTCTGCAACTTACGGAACAGGCGCGGAACTGATTGTAGAAAAGACGTTATCCGGCCGTGCTCTGAAAGCGGGCGAATTTACATTTAAAATCGAGGCGGCAGACAGTGATACTGTAAATGCTGAGACAGCGGATGCTAAATTGTCAGATTCTGACAGAGAATTTACAAACACATCAGGAGCGGCAGACGGTGTTGCATCTCGGATCTTTGACAAATTGTCAGGGGTGACCTTTACACAGGATGATGCAGGAAAGACGTTCAGCTACGTTCTTTCAGAGGCAGCAGGAAATTTACCGGGAGTTACATACTCAAAGGACACATATCGCTTTGATATTACGGTAGTAGATAACGGCGACGGAACGATGCATACAGAAACGAAAGTTACAATGCAGGGAGATGGTGTGACAGCAGAAGCTCATCATGATAGTTCAGACGGAAGAGATACGATAGTAGCAGGTTTTACGAACGGATATCATGCAGACAGCGTGGAAGTAGACTTCACAGAAGCGGCAGCATTGTTCCACAAACGACTGGTTGGACGCGACTGGAAAGAAGATGATTCGTTTACATTCAATCTTACGGCAGAAGATGGAACTCCAATGCCGAAAGATACGGAAGGCAATGATGTAACAAGCGTTACTGTATCACAGAAAGGCGGAACGGAAGATGGTACGGATGTACCGTTTGGATTCGGAAAGGTCACATATGATACAGTCGGAAAGTATTCCTACACTGTTACAGAAGAGAATGCAGGACAAACCATTAACGGAGTGACTTATAGTAAGAATGAGGCAAAAATAATAGTTGATGTTTCTGATCCGGGAAATGGGCAGTTGACCGCAAATATACAGTCCTATAGTACGATATTTATTAATGAATACGGCGCTTCTCTGAACCTCGGAGCGGCAGGCGGACTTGCAATTACAAAAACAGTGACAGGTCATGCATTAGCGAAAGAGCAGTTTGAATTTAAGGTAAAAGCGGTTAAGACAGACACTGCTACAGCAGATGAAGCGGCAGAACTCTTTGGATTTAAAGAGGGAGAGACAGAGGTTACATTTAAGAACAACGAAGCGGCGGCAGATGGACAAACTGTAACCATGTTAAAAACAGATACGAACTTTACGTTGAAGAATCTGGGTAAAGTATACAAATATGAAGTATCGGAAATGAATGATAAGAAACCGGGATATACATACGATGATACTGTTTATACAGTAGAATTATGGGTAACAGATGATGGAGACGGAACATTAACGCTTCATACAAAGGTGACAGATGAAAAAGGCAGTGTCATAAGCGAAGAGACAAGCAATGAAACAGATCAAAAGCAGACTGTTCTCGCATTCAACAACAGCTATGCCGGAAGCGGTGTTCTTGACGGATCAGCAAATCTTGCAGGAACAAAGAAGATGGATGGTCCATGGGAAGCAACCGACAAAGATTTATCTGGCTTCCGGTTCACTATCACGGGCGGTGACGAAGCAACGAATGCGGCAATTACAGCAGGCACAGTTGTATTACCGCAGAGTGTAACGGCAACTTCTGATGCAGACGGCAACTTCAACTTTGGAGATATTACCTTTAATGAGAAGGGAACTTACAAATTCACAGTCAGTGAAGTTGTACCGGCAGAGGGAGACAAGATTCCGGGAGTTGCCTATAATGCAGAGACGGTTACGATTATCGTTAATGTTACGGATAATGATGACGGAACATTAACAGCGGCGCTGGCAGAAGGATCACAGGAATTAATATTTACGAATACTTATGCAACAACGCAGGATGCAACATTTACGCCATCCGTAGTGAAGGAGGTAAAGGGGCTTAATGCGAAAGAGATCTTTACATTCAAGCTGAGCGCAGCCGATGAAGCAACGAAGGCGGCGATTGACAGTGGAACACTGACCGGAATTGGAACGACGGCAGATCTATACAGCTCAGAGAAAACGACAACTAAACTGATTCCAAAGGATGGAACAGAGCAAGTAGACTTTAATGCGCTGACATTTAAGAAAGCCGGAACTTATAAGTTTACCGTTCAAGAGACCAATGCAAATGCACCGACAGGATGGACGTATGATTCTCATACATATGAGATTATTATTAAAGTAACAGACCAGGATTCTGTATTGAAGGCAACACAAGAGATCAATGCTGACGGGGTGACCAATTCACAAATCTTCATCAATAAATTTGAAGCATCGACAACTTACGGTGATGAAGGCGGACTGAATGTTACAAAGACATTGAATGGACGTACACTTGCAGCAGATATGTTTGATTTCACAATTACCGGTGAAGCAACTGACAGTGTAACTGCAGAAGAAGCAGAAGCAAAACTTGCAGAGACTGATAAGAGCTTTAAGAATACTGCACCAGGCAAAGACGATGTCGCGGTGATGAGTAAGCTTAGTGACGTGAAGTTTGATGAAACAGACATTGGTAAGACATATCAATACTCCGTTCGCGAGGCAGCAGGCACCGATACAAAGTATACGTATGATCAAGTATCAGCGACCGTTGCAATTACGGTACAGGAGAAAGACGGAGAGCTGTATACGGTAACAACCGTAACCAAGGGAGACGATAGTAAGGAATATAGTTCGGCAGAAAGTAAAGCTACAGCAGTAGCGCCGTTCGTAAACAGCTATACACCGGATATCGTAACCATTGAGCCGGGAGCATTTGCCGGAAAGGTAACGAAAGTTCTGAAAGGAAACCGTGACACAGGTTTAGCGGCAGGTGAATTCAATTTCCAAATGAAGATTACACCGGCAGATGATACAAGCAGCATGGACAATGTTGTACTTCCGGAGGGAGCAGTTGGAGATACAATCACATCGGCAAACGCGGCAGACGGTTCTGTAAGCTTCGGAAATATTCAGTTCAAAGCGGCGGGAAACTATCATGTAGAGATTACGGAAGTAGTTCCGGAATATGCTGATCCGAATATGACGTATGACAAGCATACCTTTAGCTATGACATTGCAGTGACTTATAATGCGGCGGAGGGAACGTTGTCAGCGAAAGTCGCGGATGGAAGTCAAGCAGGAAGCGCGACATTTACTAATATTTACGAGGCGGAAGACACGAAGGATGTTATTAACACAGAAGAGCCGGCCACGTCCGTAAATGGCAAGATTGTCGGTGTCGGCGATCAGTTGACTTATACTATCGACTGGGTAAATAATGCAGTAGATGAAACAGGCGCTCCTGCGAAAGCGGAGGTGAAGATCACAGATATTGTACCGAAAGGTACGGAATATGTAAGCGCAGATACGAATGGAGTTTATGAAGAGACTTCAAAGACAATCACCTGGACGCTTGGCGAGCAGGAAGCAGGAGCTTTCGGAACGGTAAGCTTTGTAGTAAAAGTGCTTGACAGCGCAGGCGGAACAGCGGTAGAAAATACGGCAGAGATTACCATTGGAGACAACGATCCAAATCAGACCAATACAGTTACCACGAACGTTCCGGGCAAAGATTCTGTAGTAGAAGGCGACGGAGAATTACAGGTCGGCAAGGTTTTGACCTATACCATTTCCTATAAGAACCCGGAAATTGAAGCGGCGACAGTTATCATTACAGACAGCATTCCGGAAGGTCTTGATTATGTAGACGACAGCGCGGGCGAATATGCATCGTATAACGCAGAGACACGTATGCTGACATGGAAGATTGCAGATGTTCAGCCAGGAGCAGACGGAACGGTTACATTTGATGCTAGAGTAAATGAAAGCGCCGAGACAGTAGTTGAGAACAAAGCGACGATCCAGATCGGCGAAAATGGACCTGAATATGAGACGGATACCGATCGGAAAGAGATTCCGAAAGATGGAAATCTTTCCATCAGTAAAACCATCGTACTGACAGAAGGTCAGGGCACAGGGATCGACAAAGAGAAAGAGTTTACATTTATAGTAGCGCTTAAGGATGCCAAAGGTACGGCATTGACGAAAGAATATGCTTACGCCGTAACAGGCGAAAGCGGAGAGGAAATCAAGAAAGGTAATGCTGCAGACGGTACCGAGATTTCCTTCCAGCATGGACAGAAGGCAGTGATTACCGGACTTCCGGCTGGCGCGCAGTATACGGTAACTGAAAAAGAAGTTGACGGATACACCACAACTGTAAACGGAAACGCCGGCAATGCGGCAAGCGGTACGATTACTTCAAATACAACTGCAGAAGCAAACTTTACGAATACGTACAGCGTGGCAGGAAGTCTTAGCGGAAGCGAAGCGCTTAAAGTGACGAAGGAACTGACAGGAAGAAAATGGCTTGATACAGATACGTTTAGCTATACGTTGACGGCAGCGGATGAAGCGACAGTGGAAGCCATTGAGAATGGATTTATCACGCTTCCGGAAAATGCAGGCGGACTTGAGATTACAAAAGCATCTGCAGGACATCAGGCGGCATTTGGAGATATCCAATTTACGATCGCCGGAACGTTCAAGTTCAATGTTACGGAGCAGCCAAGCGGTATCGCCGGTATTACGGACGATCAGGAAGCGGAAAGAACTGTGGTTGTGAAAGTGACAGACAAGAAAAACGGAACGCTCGAAGCAGCCGTTGTCGAAGGCGAGAGTGAGAATCTGACCTTTATCAATACATATGGCGCAGGCACAGGAGACGAGGATATCGCGGCGAAGATCGAGGCGTCGAAGAAACTGACCGGACGTGATATGAAGGCGAATGAGTTCCGATTTGAAATTGTGACAAGAGCGGCAGAAAATCCGGAAGGATTCAAGGAAACTTTCGCAGCGGCAGGAACGAATACAGAAGCTGCGGAAGGAGCGGAAGGAGCAGTAAAATTTGCAGGAAATGACGGCGCTCTGACGTATACGACGGAGTCGCTTGATCAGGCAGTAAAAGACGGATATGCCGTAAAATCTGAAAATGATGACGGTTCGGATGTATGGACGGTCAGCTATACCGCAAGAGAGATAACAGACAAACTTCCGGGCGGAGTAACCGCAGTAGAAGGAAAGACGTCTTTCGACTTTACGGTCGTAGTGACAGATCGTACAGATGGAACATTAACTGCACAAGTACAGCTTCCGGAAGGCGGTATTGTATTTGAAAATGCTTATACTGCCGAAGACACAGAGGTCAATACAGATCCTGCGGACGCAAAATCATACTTTAATAAAGTGCTGACAGGGCGCGGTTGGTTAGGAACAGACGAGTTTACATTTACCATTACGCCGCAGGATGGCGCGCCGGCGGCGGAAGACGCGGCGGCAGACGGTACGAAAACAGTAACAGTAACGTCTGACAGTGCAAAAGCAGGAGAAGCTGTTCTGTTTGGTTTCGGAAAGATCCGGTTTACAGATGAGGATATGAACGGAGCTGCCGCAGGACAGGATGGAACAAGGACGAAAGAATTCCGTTACACAGTGAAAGAAAATCCGCTTCCGGATGGAAAGATGACGGGAGTGACGATCGACGGACATGAGGCGACATTGAAGATCACAGTATCGGATAACCTGGAAGGTAAATTGGAAGTAACAAACATCGCCTCCGAAAACGGAACATTTACAAATGAGTACAAATCCCAGCTTGATTATGCGGCGGCAGGAGGACTGCAGATCACGAAGGCGCTGAACGGAAGAGATATGGAAAAAGATCAGTTCACCTTTACAGTGACGCCGAAAGCGACGGAAGGAAGCACGACTGCGGAAGAAGCGGCGGAAAAATTCGGACTTGCGAATGCGGCAAATACATATAAGAATGAAGCCGCAGAAGCAGGCGCAGTGACGACGATCAACGTACTCGACGGAAAGAACGTTACATTTACGCAGGCAGACGCAGGCAAGACGTTTACCTATGAAGCGGCGGAGACGGCGGGAACAAATACAGCTTATACGTATGATACAGATGTAAGAACCGTAACAGTCAAAGTAAAAGATAATAACAATTCGACGCTGACGGTAACGACACGGGTTACGAAAGTAAAAGACGGTCAGGAAGTGATCGTGGACGAGCAGGAAGTAACAACAGGAGAAGTCGGTCAGAAAAAAGCGACTATATCGTTTGTAAATACATACAACGACGAACCGGTCGAGCTTGGCGGAGAAGGAAGCGTGAAGATCAACGCGACAAAGACGCTGGCAAACAGACCGCTGACAGACGGAGAATTTACGTTTAGAATATTTGATAAAAAAGGAAATCCGGTTGTCGGCAAAGACGCCGAGGCGACAGGTACGAACGCGGCGGACGGAAGCATTACGTTTGCTCCGGTAAGCTACGATACAGACAGACTAATGGCAGATGTGAAAGCAGGAATCGCATCCGTAGACAAAAAGTCTCAGGCTCCGGCATATGTCTACACATATGACTATACGGTGACGGAAGACAACCCGTCCGGCGGAGTGACAGGTATTGCGACGACATTTGCGATCCAGGTGATCGTTACAGACCGCGGCGACGGAACGCTGGCGATCGAAGTGAAATATCCTGACGGAAAAGATTCGCTTCCGTTTGAGAATGTATACGGCAAGTCTGCAAATGCAGAAATCGCGCTGAACGGAAAGAAAGTATATGAGAAAGAATCCGTCAACGCGCCGGATATAGCAGGAAAGTATACATTTACGATCACAGGAACAGATGAACTTGGAAATCCTGCGCCGATGCCTGTAAAAGACGGCAAAGTCGTGACAGAGACGACGAACGATGCGGCAGGAAATATCGATTTCGGAAAACTTGTCTATACGATGGAAAATGTATTTGGTTCAGCGGAAAGTCAGGATGAGCAGACAAATGCAAATCAGGATGTGGAAGCAGGAGAAGACCCGGCGGATACAAATCAGAATGCGGAAGCAGGACAAGACCCGGCGGCAGCCGATACAGCGGAAGATAAGACGGCGGCAGAAGATGCGGCAGACGCGGCAGAAAACGCGGCGTCAGAAGAAACGGCGGGAGACGGAACAGAAGGAACGAAAGCGCCGGAAACAGATGAAACAGACATTGAAGCAAACGGCGGATCGAACGCCGGATCAAGCGGAGAAGATCAGGACAAAGAAGCGGCAGGAGCGGCTTCGGCGGACGGCGGAAACGTCGTTGATCAAGCCGGAACAATGAACGCGCAAGAAGCAGGTCAGGCGAACAGATTCAGCGAGCCTCGGACAAAAGTTTATACTTATAGAGTGACAGAGTCCGGCAGCATGGCGGGCGTGACGAACGATTTGGCGGCTGCGGAAGGAAAGACGTTTACAGTAACCGTGACAGACAACGGCGACGGAACGATCAGCGCCGTTTCCTCATGGCAGAATGATTTCGCATTTGAGTTTACAAACACATACCGTGTAAATCCGACAGATTACAGTGTGAATGAACATATCAGCATCAAAAAAGAGCTGACTGGACGTGATCTGCACGAGGGAGAATTTACATTTGAACTCATCGATGAGTCCGGAAATGTTGTGGCTTCGGCAGTGAATGAGGCGGACGGAACGGTTCGTTTCGGAGCTCTGCATTACACAGAAGCAGGCACATACAATTATGTGATCCGCGAGGTGGAAGGTACAGCCGGAGGCGTACAATACGATTCGGCAGAGCATACGGTGACTGTCATTGTGACAGATAACGGCGACGGTACATTGAGCGCGAAAGCAGAGACGAAGAGCGGAGAAGATATGAACGGCATCGTATTCCGAAATATCTACGAAGCTCGTCCGGCGTCGGTAACGCTCGGAGCTTCCAAGACTTATAAGGGAGCGGAGCTGAAAGACAAACAGTTTACGTTCGTGCTCAAAGACAAGGATGGAAACGTTGTGTTTGAAGCGAAGAACGGCGCAGACGGACAGGTTATGTTTGAGACGCTGATCTATGACCGGGCGGGCGTATATGAATACACAATTTCTGAGAAAAATGATGGGCAGAAAAATGTAACATACGACGAAACCGTATACAATGTAACGATTACGGTTACAGACAACGGAAAAGGCAATTTGATCGCAGAGGCGGTATACGGAGACGGCAGGACGCCGCAATTCGTTAATACATATGTGAAACCCCAAAATCCGGTGAAACCGGAACAGCCGACCCCGACTGTAAAACCACAGAATCCGGGAGCGGTGCAGACCGGAGATCATAATTCGTTTGCGGGAACGCTGGGAATGGCGGCGCTTGCTTTAGCGGTGGCAGCAGGTGTTATGATCAGAAGAAAGAAAAAATCATAAAATAACGTGATTTTGGAAATGAGAGCAGCGGCAGAGGATGCCGCTGCTTTTTTGTATATAGCCATAGTCAATCATAAAGCTCTGTGTTAGAATAAAGCAGTGATATGACGATGTAAAGAAACAAGAGAAAAGAACCGATGTACAGAGGACAGGGTGACCGGAGGGATATGATGGAGCATTTATATAGAAAATTAAAGGAATATGCGAACACGGGTTATTATCCGTTTCATATGCCGGGGCATAAAAGGAATACTGCGCTGATTGGATCAGAACTTCCATATGAACTGGATATCACAGAAATCGACGGATTTGACGATCTTCATCATTCGGAGGGGATACTGAAGGAACTGCAGGAGTATGCGGCGTGCGTATATCATGCGGAGGAAACGCATTACCTTGTGAACGGGAGCACAGTCGGGCTGCTGAGTGCGGTTATGGGAAGCACAAACTCGGGAGATTGTATTTTAATGGCAAGAAACTGTCATAAATCGGTCTATAACGCAGTCTTTATGAACCAACTTCATCCGATTTATATTTATCCTGAAAACGGAGCAATAAATCCCGGTGAAGTTAAGCGGATTCTTGAGGAAAATCCGAATGTGAAGATTGTTGTCATTACATCTCCGACGTATGAAGGCGTTGTTTCGGATGTTGAGCGGATTGCCGGAATTGTTCATGAAAAGGGCATTCCATTGATCATGGATGAGGCGCATGGGGCACATTTCGGGTTCCATCCGTATTTTCCAAAGAACAGTAATACTTTAGGGGCAGATATCGTTATTCATAGTCTGCACAAGACGCTTCCGTCGTTGACTCAGACTGCGCTGCTTCATATGAATGGAGAGCTGGCTAACAGAACGGATATCAGAGAGTACGTCCATATGCTTCAATCGAGCAGTCCGTCATATATACTTATGGCAGGAATAGACGAGTGTGTTCGTTTCGTGGGAGAGAGAAGCTCAGATGTTTTTGACAATTATGTGAAGCGTCTGGAATCTGTAAGAAAGAGAATAAGCAGGCTTTCTGTGTTGAAACTGATTGAGACGGAGAAGTATGACAGGTCGAAGATAGTAACTGCGGTTGGGAATCATGGCGATGAAGACATAAATAGGTTTACAGGAAAACAATTATATGACGTTTTGAAAGATAAATATTTACTACAACCGGAGATGGCATCAGGCTCATACGTTGTTTTGATGACTTCGCCGGCAGATACAGACGAAGGGATGGAGCGCCTTGTGTCTGCATTGGAAGAAATTGACGGCGAACTTGCAAAAAGAGATAAGTATGAAAGAAATAATTCTCTGGCGCGATATATAGTGCAGGATTCAGATACATATCAATATATATTGAAGGACAAGAAAGAACGGGATCATCAGAAGAATATATATATCTATAGTCCGAGCGAGACGAAACGACAGCGTTTAAAAAAGGGATGCGAATCTGTTGAATGGAAAATGTGCGGCGGAAAGGTCGCGGCAGAATATGCCTATATTTATCCACCGGGGATCCCGCTGATCGTTCCGGGAGAACGGATCTCAGAGAAAATAGCGGAAGAGATGTCCGAGTATGAAAAAATGGGATTTCGGATTGAGGGAACAAAGGTGAAAGGAAAGATTGAGGTATTGATAAATGGGTAAAATTTATTGTGTGATGGGAAAGAGTTCTTCGGGAAAGGATACTGTTTATAAAAAGTTAAAAGAGCAATATAAAGAGTTTCGTTTGATTGTTCCCTATACGACCCGTCCGATCAGAGAAGGCGAAAAAGACGGCGTCGAATATTATTTTGTGGATCCGGAACAGTTTCGTGCGATGAAGGAGGACGGGAAGGTGATAGAGTCCCGGTCTTATAACACAAAGTGCGGAATATGGACTTATTTTACTGCGGATGACGGGCAGATCGATCTAAGCGCCGCAGATTATCTTTTGATCGGAACGCTCGTGTCATATCAGGCTTTGCGGGAATATTTCGGAGAGGAGGCGATCGTGCCGGTTTATCTCGAAGTGGAAGACGGACTGCGGCTTGCCCGCGCGCTTGAGCGGGAACGCAGACAGGAGAAGCCGAAATATGCGGAGATGTGCCGCCGTTTTCTTGCGGACGAGGAGGACTTTTCGGAAGAAAATCTTATCAAAAGCGGGATTACAGAGCGGTTTAGCAATGAAGATTTCACAGAGTGTCTGAATAAAATACAAAGATATATTGAAGAAATAAGATAGATTTTATCAGTTTTTATGAGATTTCACTCTTTTGTAATACCTTTTAATTTAAAATTGTAGTACAATAGGAGTATGTCTTGAAAGGGAAACGTCTTCTGAGAGGCATTTTGGAAAATTAATTTTAAGAGTGCAGGTGATATGGATGAGTGGTTTTAAAGACGTAGTAGGACATAAGAATATTATTAAGTACATTCAGAACGCAGTGACTGCGGACGCAGTTTCTCATGCGTATATTTTGAATGGCGAGAGAGGTTCAGGGAAGAAGCTGCTTGCGAATTTGTTTGCCATGAGCCTGCAATGTGAAAACCGGGATGAAGACGGCGACGCCTGTGGAAAATGCCGTTCGTGCAGGCAGGCGGCAGGCGGAAATCAGCCGGATATTATCCGGATCATGCATGAGAAACCGAATACGATCGGAGTAGGAGATATCCGTACGCAGGTGAATGACGATATTATGATCCGGCCGTACAGCAGCAAATATAAAATCTATATTATAGCAGATGCGGATATGATGAGCGTGGAGGCGCAGAACGCGCTTTTGAAAACAATCGAAGAACCGCCGGAGTATGCCGTTATCATGCTTCTGACGGAGAATGCGGAGACACTTCTTCCGACGATCCGTTCAAGATGTGTTATGATGAAGCTTCGCAATATTAAAGATCAGCTCGTGAAAAAATATCTCATGGAGCAGTTGGAAGTGCCGGATTATAAAGCAGATGTCTGCGTTGCTTTTGCTCAGGGAAATATGGGGAAGGCGATCATGTTGGCAAACTCCGAATATTTCAATGAGATTAAAGAGGAAGTTGTACATTTGCTGAGAAATATCGACGAGATGACAGTTCCGGATCTGATGGAAGCGGTAAAACGCTGCATGATATATAAGATGGAGATCAGCGATTATCTTGATATGATCGCGATATGGTACAGAGATGTGTTGATCTATAAAGCAACAAGAAGTGTGGATCGGGTCGTGTTTTCCGATCAGATGAAATATATTCGGGAGCGGGCGAAGAAGAGCTCATACGAGGGGATTGAAAATATTCTCGATTCTCTTGAAAAGGCAAAGGCAAGAATGAAAGCGAATGTAAATTTTGAGCTGACGATGGAACTGCTCCTGCTGACGATAAAGGAGAATTGACAAAATGGTAAAAGTAATCGGAGTCAGATTTCGTACTGCCGGGAAAATTTATTTTTTTTCTCCCGGACAGTTTGATATTAAGCAAGGCGACAATGTGATCGTGGAAACTGCCCGCGGCGTAGAGTTCGGGCGAGTTGTAAGCGGAGTAAAAGAAGTTGCCGAAGAAGATGTGATCCAGCCGTTGAAATCAGTGATCAGGATTGCGACTGAGCAAAAGGATCCGTTTCCTTGTTTCTCAGAAAGTAGATGATGAGATAGAAGAGGGTAT
>ENA-USUG01004361-USUG01004361.1-human-gut-metagenome-genome-assembly--contig:-NODE-4361-length-17628-cov-16.813401_pt1 | contig 17628 bp, 15 predicted proteins | sample MGYA00250059_ERZ773394 | MGnify/ENA primary metagenome ERZ773394 (study PRJEB29103, sample SAMN06111957) | human gut metagenome | biome: human gut; feature: ankylosing spondylitis patient; material... | reverse complement strand
GCAGTGTCGTTATAGCTTAGGATATTATAGTCTTTGTCTATGCTGTAATATCCGGATGAGTGTGTGTTCATAATTTTATACTCCTGGTGTTTAGTGCTTTAAAGTATACTCTTTTTACCAAAAAATAGCAATGATAATGGACGAATTTTTAAATGTTGCACAAAGAGCCTGATGGAAATCTCCCATTCCATAAGGCTCTAATAAATTTTGAAATAATTACCTGTTTTTTAGTAAGCTCTCTTTATGATTTCATTCATATGCTGTGTAGCTTCAAAACGAATTCGCTCTTCATCTAAAGTAAGTACTTCACGGTTTTTCATAACAAGCTTTCCGTTGATGATTGAATCCATTACGTCATGTCCATTTGCAGCATCCACGATGGTGTTTACAAGATTCTGAGTTGGTGTAATATGTGGCTGCTCAATGTCTACAAGAATCAAATCTGCTTTCTTTCCTTCTTCTACAGATCCCAGAATATCACCATGTCCGATTGCATTTGCTCCACCTTGAGAAGCCATTTTCAAAAGTGTAGGACAGGTCATGACGACCGGATTAAAAGAAGGAAGTCCCCAATAGGCTATCATAGAATAACGCAGAGCTTTCATTTCATCAAAAATATCCAGATTAGAAGGAGCTGCTCCATCACAGCCTAAACCAACACTTGCACCAGATTCGAGAATCTGAGGAGCTTTCGGGAATCCATGATTTGACAGATTGGCTCTTGGACAATGGATCATTTTTACACCTCGTTCTGCCATCAACGCAATATCATGGTCAGACAGCATAACATTGTGTGCGGTCAGAAGATTTGGTCCAAGAATTCCCATTTCATCTAAAAATTCAGCAGGACGTTTTTGATAATTTTGCAGGCAAAAGCTGACTTCATCTTTATGTTCGCATAAATGTGCATGAATACCTGTATGAAGTTCTTTGGCATAATCACCTACCATGGCAATGAGCTCTCTGGAACAGGTCATCACCTGACGAATAGCAAACCAGATATCCACACGTCCATCGCCAGCTCCCTGATATTTCTTATACAGCTCCTTCGTATGCTCCATAGCTTCATCAGCAGTTTCTTTCATTGCACCTGTAATTGCATTACCCATATCCATTGTGGATTTTGCTATTGCTGCCCTCATACCGGATTCAATAACGGCATCAGCCACACGTTCCATATGTACACCGCCGGAATCAGCAAAAGCAGTGGTTCCATTTTTGATCATTTCCAGACATGCTAATTGTCCACTGACGTAAGAATCTTCTGGGAGAAGATTGCTTTCAAAAGGAACCAGAAAACGAGTCCATACCATAGGGTATTCATCGGCAACACGACCTCTTAGCAGCTGCTGACAGGTATGAGTATGACCGTCTATCAGACCTGGCATAACAAGCTTGCCTTTTCCATCAAGTGTTTCCGTGGCAGTACTATCAGCAAATTCATCTGCTGAACCGATTTTTTTAATCCAAGAGTCTTTGATTCCTACTGAACAGGTGGATGAAATGCTCATATCAGGATTCAAAACCTGGCAGTTTTTAATTAAAATGTCATAATTTTCCATAATCTACCTCATTTTATCTCATATGATTGTTAAATGGCTCCTGTTATTTTTAAAACAACGTCTGCAACAAGCGCTGAGAATATAAAGGTTCCGGTAATTACAAATAAAGTGATCAATACCAGTTTCCATCCCATTTTTGCAAACTCTTTTAAATCTTTTCCGAGAGAAATACCGGCAAATGCACCCAGTGCAGTAGCAGGAGCTAAAAATGCAACAGGAGTTGTTGTTTCAACTATGATATCTTTTACCGGTGAAACAGGACATGCAAGAAGCAGTCCAAGAAGGGACACGTATATCATGGATGGAAGCTTGACAAAACGGCTCATAAAATTACTTATTGTAAGACCAACGAGAGAAATGGCACTCAGTAAAAGAACACCAATAATAGAATCTCCTACGGGCATTTTATAGCCAATTACATTTGTAAGTATTATAACAACAGATACCATAAGAAGCAGTCCCAGCTGCTGTACGAAGTACTTTCTGACCATTTATTTAACCTCCTGATTTTTTTTGCGTCCGATTTTAGGCTCTAAAAATGCATATAATTTTTTGGCAAGAGGAAGACCTACGAAAGTGCCCATGTAAATTCCGGTAATACCGGTCAGCATATCACTGGCACCGCCCATGATCATAATATTTTCAGCCTGCTGTGGGTATATTTCTCCTAATGTTCCGGCTGCAGCTGTCATCATGGATCCACTTCCTACTCCACTGGCCATACCAAGAGCGATAGGATCGAAAATATTCCAGGAAGCTACAACGCTTGCAAGAATACTGATAAATACAGTTCCGATTACAGAACCTACGATATAAACGGCAAAAGTTCCTTTTGTTTCTGGAGCATCTGGTCCAAAAATGTCGGTAGTTAATCCAAGGTTTGAATCACGGTTAATTGAGTAACATGCACCAATAGATTCCTTTTTTAAACCAAGAAGTAATGCAAGCGGCATAGATAAGAGGATTGTTCCAAGATTTCCGAATTCCTGAAGAAGCAATGCAGGGCCGACTGAAACCAGTTTCGCAAGGTTTGCACCAGAAGAAATGCCCATTTTTGCCATAAAAGGTGCCAAAACCACAAGAACCAGACTTCCGCCTATTTTACATTCATCACTTTTGAATAATTTAAAAATGTCCGGTCCTAAAAGCCCTCCGAATATGACGGCAAATACCATTGGAAACAGAGTAAGTGTACCAATGCCAATGTTGAGTTTGAGTGTTCCGATCAAATCGCAGATTACGGAAATAACCAGAGCGGCAAGGTAAATTTTCCAGTACTTTTTAATGACAATCTTTAGTTTTTCCATATAAGAAACTCCTTCCTTTTTTTTCTGCACAGGTGCGCAATAATTTACGTAGTAAGTATAGCATAAGAGGTAATTTCTGCGAACATAACAAAAAGCGATGGGAAGCCATCGCTTTTTTCGCTATAGCAAGAAAGGTATTTTACAGATAAATCGCCTCGTTCTGCATTAAAAGTTCTACAAACTGGCTGGCTGTATCAGAAAGAATATGTTTTTGCCGGAAAATCCATCCTATTTCAAGGCGGACTCCATTTTTGACAGGAAGAGAAATAATGTCACTGTAATGATCGTCAAAAGATCTGTAGCCACTTCCAATAGCAAATCCATGGCAATAACGCATAGCAGAATAAGATGCAGCCCGGTCGGAAACATGGATTATTTTTTTTACCTGATAATTAGGAATGATAAGATCGGTATAAGCAGGATTGGTGTCAGGTGAACGATCATAAGAAATAAAAGGGTATTGTATTATTTCTTCAATATTAATTTCTGTGTTATTGGCAAGTGGATGATTTTGGCACAGGTAAGCGTGAGCTGTCTGATAAACAATGTGATTAAAAATAATACCACGATTTCTTAATTCCTGGATCATCTGTCCCTTGCTGCGTTCTGTGAAAAAAATAATTCCCAAATCGTCAAGTCCCCGTTCTACACGATCCAGTACTTCAGATGTACGGCATTCATAAAAGCCGCAGTGATAAGAACCATAGTTTTCATTTAATCTGTTGATGACCGAAACAAAAGAGGCCATGCCACAAATATGGTGCTGGGCAGAAACAGACAAACCTAAAGGCCGTTTTGGAGAACCATTAAATTTTTCATCCAGATAGTCAAGACGGCTTAAAATTCCCTTAAATTCAATCAAAAGTTCCTCGCCGCTTCTGGTTAGATGCACACCTGTGCTTTCTCTTATAAATGCAGTAATTCCATATGTATTTTCTATTTCCTTAACAGCGCTGGAAATACTTGACTGAGCTGTAAACAGGCGTTTAGCTGCTTCGCTGATAGAGCCGGACTCAGCTACAGTGATAAAATATTTTATTTGCTGTAATGTCATTTTAAATCTCCTTTTCCTGTCATCTGAATCCGCTTACGGTTATAAACCAGATGCAGATACATGGCATCCTGTGCGCGGAGCGGGTCATGGGCAGCAATGGCATCCGCAATCTCACGGTGGATCTCGATGTTTTCTTCCAGCAGTGTGCCTCTGATGGTCTCTACAAACAGAGGAATCGTAGTACCAGGGGTCTGGCACTTTTTTATCGGGATTTATGGTCTTTTCTCTCCCATTATTATTCATGCAATTCCAGCGGCAGTCCATCCGGGTCATGGAAGAAAGTCATCTTCTTGCCAGTGTAATCATCCACACGGATTGGCTCACATTCAATCCCGACCTCTGCCAGCTCATTCACTGTCTGCTCCACACTCTCTACACAGAAAGCAAGATGACGCAGACCGCAGGCTTCCGGGCGGTTCACACGCTTCGGAGGATTTTCCTCAGCGAAAATCTCCAGCTCTGTGTTTTCGTTAACACGCAGATCTAGCTTCCAATCTTTACGCTCTGGACGGTAGTTTTCTCTGATAACAGAGAAGCCCAGCTTGTTCACATAGAAATCCTTAGCTGCTTCGTAGTCAGATACGATGATTGCAATATGATGTATTTTTGATAAATTCATTTTATGTCACACTCCATTTCTTTAATATTGTCCTTCTTTTATTTTCGTTACAAGCTATATAGTACTTCTTCAGCACAGCCTCTGCTTCGGTCTTCTTTTTAGTATCAGGGGGCTGGCACCAATATGTGTTGTATTTCTCAGACTTTTTAAGCATTTTAAACATATCATTCTACATATTCTCCCAACCATTGCATTAACCAACTACTATTCCATAACTAATCTGATACAGATGTCCATTCTGTGTGAATGTTCCACTATATTTCCAATTTATTGCACTGTTCTGTACATAATACCACGTTCCATAATATTTCGTTACTCCAGTGTATTTCCATGTCAATATTCCATTTTCCACGTAATACCAACAATCAACATAATATGTCAAGCCGGTGTATTTCCAATTCAATACCCCATGATCGATATAATACCAGGTTCCATTGTAGCGGGTGAGACCACTATAACCCCAATTTAAACATCCCTTTTCTACATAATACCAAGTTCCATAATATTGGGTCAATCCAGTATAACTCCAATCTACGCATCCCTTGCGAACATAGTACCAGCTTTTATTGTATAATGTTAATCCCGTGTAATTCCAATTTACACTGCTTTTATACACATAATACCACGTTCCATTATACAAAGTAAGTCCCGTGTAGTTCCAGTCTAACACGCTATTTTGCACATAATACCAGATCTTATTATAATATACCAGTCCGGTATAATTTTTATTTTGTACACCTTTTTCGATATAGCACCACTGTTGCGAGTCTGGAATCTGACTCAATCCAGTATAATTCCAATCCACACAACCATTTTTAACCTGATACCAGATCCCCTCATGCAATGCTAATCCAGTATAATTCCAATTTAAAACTCCATCTTCAACGTAATACCAAGTTCCATTATAGAGTACTAAATCTGTGAAATCACTATTAACCTCACCATTTTCATAGTAATACCAGGTTCCATCTGTACAATATAATCCAATAAATGTTCGATGTGCATCTGGAACCGCATATGATGTTTGTGTCATCGGATAGGCTGCGTTAAAAGAATAAGTTGTAAATTCATACTCTCGTTCATGATCTGGAAATTCAGCATTGGATTTCAAAAAATATTGATAATTTCGTTCAGCAGGACTCGCATAGGCATCCCAGGTTGAATCCACATTATAGTACACATTTCCAATACGTACAATATTCCATGCATGACTAATACTTGTAATCACCCTCGCTGAAATTCCAACTTCCTCACACATTCTGTAAAACAGTGTTGCATATCCCTGACATACAGCTGTGTGATTGAACATCGCTGCATATGCGGTATATTTCAAACGATGATTGTCATTATATAAATTCGTATAATCATAGCTTACCATGCTGCAAATAAAATCATAAATTCTTCTGACCTTCTCATAATCAGAAGATACCCCATTGCAAAGTTCTGCTGTTTTATTTTGAATTGCAGTTCTTAAATCTAATTCCTGCTGCGTAGTATTCTTATATACAATGATATAGATAAATTCGTAACGATATCGGCCATTTCCCAATGCATAACGTGTAACCTCCCAGTCTACACCTTCATAATCATATAAAATTGCATCTCCCTGATAGGAAACGCCTGTATGCACAAAAGCATTATTAAAGATGGTATTATTCATCGTTTCCATCGCACTAAGAGAATGATATGTACTTGAATACAGATTAAACATAACATAATTGTAACGCAGACTCATCTGATTTCTCAAATATGATGAGCATTCGGAATAATTGGTAAAATCACATTCCAGATAGTTTTCTGGTCGTTCAATCTGGCTGATTTCTTCCTGAATTTGCTCACATTCCTCCCTTGACAATGAACTTCGTTCATTATACAAGGTTCCTTCAGAAACCGTTTCTTCTTCGCATTCAATTACTTTTTCTGCTTCACTCGCCACTTCAGACTCACTCATCATTTCTGGTGCTTCGTCCTGTTGTACATTTGTTGTCTCTACAAGGGTTTCTCCCTCTTCATTTGCAAATGCTTGTCCCATTGGCATTAAAGTCATTCCCACTGCAAAACACATCGCTATTATTTTTTTTGTTAATCGCATACTCATATCCACCTCTTCTTTTTCAATTTTTTGACATAATACCTGTCCGTTAGCTTTAACTATACCATTACGGAATGCGGTAAGGCAAGTGCAATTTTTATGTGATAATATGTGTCAGAAAGTATTCTCAGTGATGAAATCATTGGAAGATACATTGTGAGTATTATAAAGAAAAAGGATCTCTTCAGAGATCCTTTTTCTTATGTTGTACCAGGGGTCTGACACCAATGTCCGCAGCGTGTAACATTCGCGTTATTCAATGATAACCTGCTGCGACAGTTCAATTTTATCTCCATTCACATCTGTAATCTCTGCTTTTACAACCACTGTTCCCTCCTTCCAAAAACTCATTTTGGTGGCAGAGTCAGTGTATTCTGGTCCATTTGTCCAAGAAGATATACTAAGAAGCCCCTGACTGATGCTATCCACAATATCTGCAATCATTCCATTTGACTTATCTTGTTCAATTTTATAATATACCTCATAAACAGCCTGTTTTGGATCTGTCTCAACATTTACTGTATAGCTACCTTTTTTGATCTTTAGCACCCCACCAGGATTGCTTTGACCATTGATACATAGTACAGCAGATTTCACATGTCCAATGTTTTCCTTTGTTACACGAATAAAAGAAGTCGCCTTATATCCATGACAATCTGCTGTAATTGTTGCTGTACCTAATTTTAATGCAGTCGCCTTTCCATTTTTGTCAATTGACACAGCAGACGGATCGCTACTTGCCCAGGTAACAATCTTCTCCTCTACTGGATTAGCCGGTGTAAAGCCAACTGTATACTGATAGGTATCACCAACAGCCATTGATATGGCTCCATTAATACTAATATCTCTCAGATAAGGTCTATCATCTGCTGGCTCCCAAGATTCATCCTCTACTATCCAATCATTTGAATCTTTTTCAAAATTGAATGGGGTTGTCCAATGACTGATTGCCCCATATTCATACCCCTCATCTGAAACGAGAATCGGTAATGCCTGCTTTCCATCTGAACTTTGATTGCCACACCCAAAGCAACTCCAATATCCTTTTGTGGAAATCTCATCTGAATTTGTGTAATATCTAGGCTTGTTGTAATACCATGTATGACGATGCAAAAGCTTACCGCAATCACTGCAGCTATAATAAGACGGGAACAAATAAAATGTATGTGTATGATATGACATATGGTAGTCAAAATGATCCATATTCTCTGTGATGTCCTTATAGCAAATACCGCATGCATATCCATTCTTAATTTCAAACCATTTATAGTTTTCCCAAGTATGCTGCTCTTTTGCCACTCCTTTTTCTACAGAATATTTTATACCAGAGTAGGTTATTGTTCCTGTATAATTCCAGTTCAATCTACCCTTTTCAACATAATACCAGGTTCCATAGTAATTCGTCAGACCCGTATAATTCCAGTTCAATCTGCCTTTCTCTACATAATACCAAGTTCCATAATAATTTGTCAGGCCGGTATAATTCCAGTTCAATCTGCCTTTCTCTACATAATACCAGGTTCCATAGTAATTTGTCAGACTGGTATAATTCCAGTTTAATCTGCCTTTCTCTACATAATACCAGGTTCCATAGTAATTTGTCAGGCCGGTATAATTCCAGTTCAATCTACCATTCTCTACATAATACCAAGTTCCATAGTAATTTGTTAAGCCGGTATAATTCCAGTTCAATCTACCATTCTCTACATAATACCAAGTTCCATAGTAATTTGTTAAGCCAGTATATTTCCAGTTTAACACTCCTTTTTCTACATAATACCAGGTTCCATAGTAATTTGTCAGACCAGTATAATTCCATTGTGTTGCGCCATTCACCTGATAATACCATTGATTTCCACCTACATTAAGAAGACCGGTATAACCAGCCTTTGCAACCTCCTGCGAAGTGTTTTTTACTTCTTCACACTTTTGAGTTACTTCCACTGTTTCTTCTTGAGTGCTCTCTAATACTACTTCTTCTTGGACAGTCTCCTCTGTTGTTAGTTGTAACTCCTCTGATGCAAATCCAGATGTCGATAGCATTACAAGACTTACTATCAGATTAGCAGTTGCTATCTTCTTTAGCCAACTTTTTCTCCTTAGAATTTTCTCCTCTTCCTTAACTGCTTTATACATGTCGATTTCCCCCTTTCCATCTTGAACGTAAATTGGTGTGTTTGTGATATTACGGATCACTCGTTTGGAGTTTAGTACCAGGGGGCTGGCACATAATGGCTTTTTGCTCATTATCCTACTTCTGCCAATATATGTCAACTGCTGTTTTTAACTTTCTAAAAATAACATTAATCCGTATATACAACACCCTTCTTCAAGATAATATTAGCATACTGAGCTGTTTCACCTGTTGCAACAACACAGTATGCATTTTTCGCTCTCTCGTAGTACGAAAAGCGTTCCATAAATTCAACTGGCGTGCCTGGTTCCTGCTCATTTAAAATTTCTTTATATTCATCCCAAATCACCGGCACTACTGGATCTCCCGGAACCACCTCCATCAAAATAAAACGATCTTTTTCATACGTATCAAGCGGAAAAAGCGGCAAAATTGCCTTAAGTAAATCTGCTGCTCCTATTCCGTCTGCACGAATAACACGTTTTCCTGTTGTCTCAGACGGAAAATTTGCATCTGCAAGAACAATCTCATCTCCATGTCCCATCTCACATAAAACCTTTAACAGCTCCGGACTAATTAACGGTGAAATTCCTTTTAACATATTTTTCTCCTCCTGCAAAACAGTCTGCATGCATAATGCATGCAGACCTTTCATTTACTAAATATTTATACAAACTGACACTGCCATACAGATACACCACTGTCCTGGAACACATCATGTAAACGCTCCTGCAGCTGTTTGGCCGTAATACCCTTTTTCAATACAACCTGAAGGAAACCACCGCCTCCTGCGCCACAGATCATCTTTGCATCAATAAGATCTTCTACTGCCTTAAAAATCATATCAATACAAACATTTGTACATCCGCTGTCAAGGCGCTTGCTTAATTCCCAATGTTCATTTAAAAGTCTTGCAAACGCATCCACATCGCCCTTTTCAAGTTCAAAGCGCATTAAAACCGCACTTCGCTGGATTTCATACAGAACCTCGACTGCATCTGGATTGCCTCCCACATATCGTCCTACTACATCGCGCAGCAAATTTCTTGCCAGACGACGCTGTCCAGAATAAATCAGACAGAAACGCTCATCAAGTTCTTTCATTGTCTGTTTACTCACAACACATGGCATACAGCTAATTTGCTGTCTAACTTCTGCATGAGATGTCACCATCTTAATTCCAGGTGCAAGACCGCCTACCTGATCCTGCCAGCCTCCTCCTGTCGACATAATCTGTTCCATACAAAGCACACGGTTATATAGTTCATCATCCTCTAACTTACGTCCTGTAATTTCATATAATGCTTTCACACATGCACCGGCAAGGATAGAAGATGTTCCAAGACCAGAGCCACGAGGAATATTGATTACCCGTGTAGATAAATATAAGCCACTGCCCAACTGATTTGTAATCTCCTCAATTGAACGATTCTCACTATACGGAATCAGACCACATGCAATTAATGCTGCCTTATGAAGTGCAAATGGATCATATGGATTACTTGAATCCTGCAGCTGCTTAATATCAGTAAATTCCTGCTCTGCTCCACTGTCTGCACTAGCCAAAACTATCTTATTTCCTTCAATGCGACGTGCAATTGCCTCAATCGGATAATTTCCATCTAATAATACTGCTGCATTCAGAACAGTTCCGCCATGCTCCATGCAGTATGGCGGAGTATCACTCCAACCACCTCCCCAGTTTACACGAACTGGCAGACGAACAATTGATTCTTCCTTAGAAAGCTTCGTTTCCCTGCTGCACTCAAGTCCTGCGACAGCTGTATCCAAAACTGCTTTTCCAATCGTATCAAAACAATTGTCCATATATGTTTCTTTTACAAGTGACAGCATGTAATAAATACGAATCTTACGGCTAAACTGTTCAAGATTACGACTATCCAAACGTTCTGCTTCTCTCAAAAGCAAACGTTCAACGCGTGGTGAAACATTTCCTCCGCAAGATATAAATGCCTGTTTTAAATCAACTTTATTGTCAATAGCTTCTAAAAGTGATTCCACACGGACCTTATCATCTAATTTATCCTGCCATGGAAGAATTGCTGTCACATCAGCCATATTAAAACTATCCTTTAATGAAACAAAAGAGTCTTTAACAGGAAAACCCTGCTCATATGCCTGCAGCGCAGCATCTACTGCTTCACGCATGGTGCGGCAAATAGGATAAATTTTTGCTGTCCAAAGCGGCTCTGAAAGCTTCCTTCCAAACAGGCTGCATTCCTTTGGATTATCATTTACCCCATACATACGAGCAACAAACTGCTCCTCACCAAGCTTTAAACCATGAATCACGGCACCGTCTGGAATATTCTGTCCATCAAGCGTAACACCTGATACCACACAATTCGTTCCAATCACTGTTCCATGGTGAACATAGCTGTCCTCTACATAAGTGCCCTTTCCAATCTTTGCACGCTTGCTGATATAGCTGTTTCCAGATGCATAGCCACCGCGGATGCTTGTACTATTAGTATTTACAAAACTGTTCCATCCAAGATATACAAACTGCTCCATTCCCTCTGTCATCAAATGGCGCAGCTCTTTTGTCGTTCCGAAATGGATAAATGCAGCCGGTGACATGCGAATCAGCTTCATATGAAATGTATGAAGCACCTCCCAAAGTTTCGTGCGGCACTCATGGAGTTCTGGCGTAAAATCACCTTCCGGTGTTTCCTTATAATACTGCTCCAGCGAGGACTGGGATGCCAGCGGATATAAAAAGTCTGCATAAAAAGACAACCTTGTATTTTCATTTACATAAGCATCAAACTGCTCTGGCGTATCTACCAATTTATATAATGCCTTTAACAGATCTGTATCCATGATAACAGCACCTGTATCAATATCAACATTTCCGTTTTCATCTGCAGCCTGCAGCTCATGAAGCTGATCTACTGTTTTCTTATGTAAAAATCCACCTACATTTCCCTGCTCATCAACACGGTATACACCATGATTTTTTCCAATCTCAGCAGGTTCCTTAATTGACAATGCCGCTGCTCCGCTTCCGTAAAAATCAATCTGAAGTGGATTAAACAACAAAAGAACATCACCTGAACATACAAGCATACCAGCACGAATGCGCGCTGCAACTCCGCACATGGAAATCATAAACTCATCAAAAAGTGTAGATCTTCTGCCATTTGGAAGCAGACGCGGAACAGGCGAGAACAGCTTGCCACATGCCGAATACTGTGGCACACGCTTACTGTCTCCGCCAGAATGAATCACGAGAATACGCTTATCATCAAAACTTCCTGCATCCTGATGTATGTAACGCAGCACATTTAATGTAGCGCCGCCGCTTCCCACTCTTTTCCCATCTGGATCTGGAAGAACTGCATAATGAATAGACTTTGGCAGCATTCCATGATCAAGACGGTACTGAATCTGCATACGATACGACTGCGCCTGTGATTCATTTGACGCAGTCAAAATCACGTAATCCCAAAGCGGCATTTTTTGTTTTTCAAGCAATTCCATATATTGCCTAGTACAATCCTCATAAGACTGCTGAAGAAATAATGTTTTGTGTGACATGTTATCTTTTCCTTTCACCTTATATATTCCCTATTATATCGTACTTCTCTTTTAGCGTCCACTAGATTTCATACTTAATCTTATCATGAACATTAACATCTTTTCCCATCTGGACCTCAATTACTTTTAGCTCTGTCTCTGCAATAATAGTATGACGACAGCCTGCCTTCATTTCAATAACATCACCTGGCTTTACAGACCGTTCTTTTTCATTTAAAATTACACGGCCTGTTCCAGAAATAATGGTCCATACTTCATCGCGAAACTCATGGCTGTGATAATTCATTTTATGACCTGGATTTAAAGTCACCTTAATCGTAAGGCTCTCTTTCTCAACGTCTAAAACACGAAAGCTTCCCCATGACTTCTCGGCAAACATAACTCTATGATCCAGCGTATTGACGAATGGCTTAATATAGCTCGACTGCTTTTTATCTGATACAAGAATGCCATCTGGACTAGCAGATACAACAACATCTTTTAATCCCATACAAAGCACCGGAAGATTAAGTTCATTTACGACATGCACATTCTGACAAGTTTCACTAAAAAGCGCCTGACCAACATTGCGGCTGTCCATTGCCTCTGTAAGAGTATTCCATGTTCCCAAATCCTTCCACATTCCAGAAAAACGCATTACTTCGATTTTTTCCTCATGCTCAACAACTGCATAATCAAAGCTGATTTTCTCTAATGTCTCATATTTATCAAACAAATCCTGATAATCAATAAAATCAATCAGCTGATGTGCTCTTTCCAATACATAGCCAAGTCGAAGTGCAAACACACCGCCATTCCAAAGAGCTCCTTGTGTAATATAAGTTTGAGCAACCTCTTCTGTTGGTTTCTCCTTGAACATAGAAACTGAGCTGATATTGTCCAGTGACTTTGGAATAATATAGCCATACTTTGCACTTGGATATGTAGGCTCAATTCCCATTAAAACAAGATTAGCCGAACTTTCTGCTGCACGCTTTCCAAGTGCATCAAGAGCTTCAAAATAATCACTATCGACATATGGATCAACCGGACAAATTACAATAGCTTCATCTAACGGCAGATGCTTTTTATCCTTCAAATAAGCTGCTGCCAGTGCAATTGCCGGAAATGTATCTCTTCTGCAAGGCTCAACACTAATTCCAACATTTTCTCCAAGCTGATTATGAATTGCTGAAACCTGGGATTTTGATGTTGCAATTGTCACATTAGCATCAGGATCAATACTTCTAATCTGACGATACACTCTCTGCACCATAGATTCAAGTGTTCCATCCTCTTTATGAAAAATCTTAATAAACTGTTTTGATCTAATATCATTTGAAAGCGGCCATAAACGCTGTCCAGAACCACCAGATAACAATACAATATTCATTTTTTTATCCTTTCTTATACGCGAAAGGCCGCTGCCCAAATTGGGTAACGGCCGCCTTTCATTTAATCGTTATCGTTCAGCCCTCATCGGGTTATTTAAAAAGTCTTCATAGGACAGACGAATTCCCTCCTCAAGCTCTGTCTTATATGTCCAGCCAAGATTCTTAGCCTTAGATACGTCAAGCAGCTTTCTAGGAGTGCCATTTGGCTTTGTTGTATCCCAATTAATCTTTCCAGTATAGCCGATTACCTTTGCCACCAGCTCAGTCAGCTCTTTAATTGTCAGCTCTTTTCCAGTTCCGGCATTGACAGTCTCATCTCCGCTATAGTTATTCATTAAGAATACACATAAGTTTGCCAGATCATCTACATACAAAAATTCACGAAGCGGTGAACCATCTCCCCAACATGTAACTTCCTCAAGGCCATTTACCTTTGCCTCATGGAAACGGCGAATAAGTGCCGGCAGCACATGGCTGTGAGTAGGATGATAATTATCATTAGGACCATAAAGATTTGTCGGCATCACGCTGATGTAATCAGTGTTATACTGACGATTTAAAAATTCACAATACTTTAAGCCAGAAATTTTAGCAAGCGCATATGCCTCATTTGTCTTTTCAAGCTCAGATGTCAGCAGACAGCTTTCCTTCATAGGCTGTGGTGCCATACGCGGATAAATACAAGAAGAACCTAAAAATTCAAGCTTCTTGCAACCATTCTTCCATGCAGAATGAATTACATTCATCTCAAGAATCATGTTATCATACATAAAATCAGCCAATGCATTCTGATTTGCCACAATACCGCCAACCTTTGCTGCTGCTAAAAATACGTATTCTGGCTTTTCCTCTGCAAAAAATGCCTCAACCGCATCCTGACGGCATAAATCCAGCTCAGCATGTGTACGAGTCACAATATTCATATATCCCTGGCGCTGTAATTCTCTAACAATCGCAGAACCTACCATTCCGCGATGACCTGCTACATATATTTTTGCATTCTTGTCCATCATAATCGTCACCTGTCTCTCGCTCTTTCTAAATTACAGAGCAGCCTCCTTCATTGCTTTCTCCTGCTTTGCAAGCTGTCTGTCATGCTTTGCCATGATCTCAACTAACTGTGCATATGTTGTCTTCTGCGGATTCCAACCAAGAACAGTCTTTGCCTTTGTCGGATCACCCCACAGATTATCAACATCAGTCGGACGGAACCATGCCGGGTTTACACATACAAGCATCTTTCCAGTCTGTGCATCATAGCCCTTTTCATCAAGACCAGTTCCCTCCCAACGGATCGTGATGCCATTTGCTGCAAATGCCTTTTCTGTAAAATCACGTACTGTATGCTGCTCACCTGTTGCAATGACAAAATCTTCTGGTGTCTCATGCTGCATAATCATCCACATGCACTCTACATAATCCTTTGCATAACCCCAGTCACGTAAAGAATCCATATTTCCAAGCTCCAAATGATCCTGCAGTCCCTCTGCGATACGGCCTGCTGCCAACGTAATCTTTCTAGTAACAAAGTTTTCACCACGTCTCTCAGACTCATGGTTAAACAAAATGCCATTTACAGCAAACATGCCATATGCTTCACGATATTCCTTTACAATCCAAAAGCCATACTGCTTTGCAACTGCATATGGAGAATATGGATGAAATGGTGTTGTCTCCTTCTGCGGAACTTCCTCAACCTTTCCATAAAGCTCAGATGTGGATGCCTGATATACCTTTGTCTTCTTTGTCAGACCAAGTATACGACATGCCTCTAAAATACGCAGAACGCCAAGTGCATCTACATCGCCAGAATACTCTGGTACGTCAAATGATACCTGCACATGTGACTGTGCTGCCAAATTGTAAATTTCATCCGGATTAACCAGACTTATAATACGAATTAATGATGAGGAGTCTGACAGATCTCCGTCATGAAGTGTAATTTTTCCCATCAAATGATCAATACGTGCTGTATTTGAAATAGACGCACGGCGTGTAATTCCATGAACCTCATATCCCTTCTCCAACAAAAACTCTGCCAGATAAGAACCGTCCTGTCCTGTAATTCCTGTAATCAATGCAACCTTAGCCATAGATATAACTCCTCTTTTGATTATTCTTGTTTTCAGTTTCCTCTTTATTTTATTCTTTTCAAAAGAAAAAAACAGAGCTTATCTTGCATTATTTTTGCACTATATTGGTTTTTACTATTACTGCCACTGCTTGCGGTATTTTTTTGGACTGATCCCCTCTGACTTTTTAAACATTCTGCTAAAATAGCCCGCTCCATCCATTCCAACAGCACATCCAACCTCATCTATCGTCATTTGTGTAAAACGAAGCAGCTGTTTTGCCCTTGTAATACGCCTTGAAATCAGATAGCTGCTGATCGTCACTCCATACGTTTCCTTAAAAATTTTCAAAAGATAATACTTATTAATAAAAAATTGTGCCTCTAAATCATCTAATGTAATTTTCTCAACATAATGCTCGTCCATATAATTTTTTACAGAAACTAGCTCCATACGCTTCTTTGAAATTGCTGAATTATCAGGATTCCAAGATTCCTGCATAAGAAGCGTTAAAAGTGTGCTCAAGCTTTCATTAATTCGCATATCACGTATATAATCAGATGATCCTGCAAGCTTATACAACTGCTTCAAAAGTTCTTCAAATACTTTACTATTCTCCGGGTGAAATATTGGCAATCCACCTCGTTCTTTATATTTTTCATAAATTGCCGTCATACTTGTTCCATAAAAATGGCACCATGCAAGTGACCATAAATTTTCTGATGTACTGTGGCTGTATGATTTTTGACAATCAATAAAGACACAGTCTCCCTGTTTTAGCTTATATTGATGTCCTTCATACGTTAAGCTTCCTTCTCCATCCAAAACAAGGAAATATAAATATGATGTCAGCCCCGATCTGGTAGATGTATGTGGACTGCGTGCCTTCAGCGACCCTACTTCCTGCAAATTAAGAAGTGCACTGCGCGCAAATAAAGATGGGGTATATAAAATACGGTCAGACTGAACCGATGCTTCACTATTTAAAAATAATTCCTGCATAAAATTTCTACTCCGCCTATTTTTCTTTAACTTCATTTTCTGCTACTGACAGTATACAAGACAAATTCAAGACATGCAAGCTAATCCTTCTTCAAAGGAAAACATATTTGCAAATTAATAAAATTGATGCTAATATAGCTTAATTGCGAAGAAAAAGAAAACAGCAATTGTTTACGTTACCAGCGCAAAATATAAATTCTTAAGTCTTTTGTGCAAGATTCTTCCAGCGGCAGTGCGAGAAAAAATCGTAGAAAAAGTATATGGGTAAAGCTTTAAAATGCAAAGTATTTTAGATAAGTTAGATTTTGCCTAGAGGCTGACTTAACTAGGGGCTAGCACACAATGACCTTTTCTGGCCAATTCAAGGGGACAGCAATTAAGCCGGGTGCACAATAAAACTGCCACCACACCTGTCCCCACTGGCTCCCCTTTTCTGCAGCGCATCGAACTAAGCTAATAAAAACTCACCTTTCTCCCATATTTATCAGCACAATTTGCTGTTATCATTGCACCACTGCCTCTGCCTGCTGCTATAACGATTAATCTGTCTGACCACGAAGCAATTAGTCTATTTCGCTGCGGAAATGTATAATTGGACGGCTCTGTTCCCGGTGGATACTCTGACAGCAGTAATCCCGTTTCACGTATTCTTCTTTGCTTCTAATATCATCGTTTTCTTTAACAACAGCAAGAACACCTGATAATCCGTGTCATCCTGAAAACTGACTTAACCCAGCGGCAAGCCACTGGGGTTCCATTGACGGAGTTCTAGTGCCTGCGTACATCGCAAGGACTTTGGCAGACACATCTGTTCCGGAGCAACAAAACTCGCGAACAAGCAGTCCTACGACC
>ENA-USUG01004349-USUG01004349.1-human-gut-metagenome-genome-assembly--contig:-NODE-4349-length-17653-cov-5.239759_pt1 | contig 17653 bp, 9 predicted proteins | sample MGYA00250059_ERZ773394 | MGnify/ENA primary metagenome ERZ773394 (study PRJEB29103, sample SAMN06111957) | human gut metagenome | biome: human gut; feature: ankylosing spondylitis patient; material... | reverse complement strand
CTGTGCATCCGGATAGCAGAGGCTGCCGTCCTTGCTGACAGTAACCTTGCTCATTACATAGTTATTTCCCGTTTAGCTACCATCATCGGAATGTCATTTCCCTTATAAGGATTATCACCAATGCTGATTTCCAGTCTGACCGTCTCATATGCCAGTTCTTCATAATTATTCTCTTTACTTAAATGTCCAAGAACGACATACTGCAAGTCATCATGTAATATATCGCAAAGAAGCTTTCCTGACAATTCGTTAGACAGATGTCCCTTATCTCCCATAACTCTCCGTTTCAGGGGGTATGGATATGGTCCTACTTCCAACATATGTATGTCATGATTTGCTTCCAGAACGACTGCATTCAAATCTTTTAGATGTTCTACGGTATAATCATCATATATTCCAAGGTCTGTTGCAACCGCAACTGCCTTTTTACCGTTATCTATCCGGTATCCGGATGGTTCGTTCGCATCATGGGAGATTGCAAACGGATCAACGTTCAGTGTTCCCAGTGAAAATGGCTGATCAACCTCTACCTCATGTAATAGTCCGTCTGGGAGGTTTCCCAGCTTTTTATAATTCCGGATTCCCGCAATAGTTCCAGGTGTCGCATAGATTGGAATCTCATATTTTCTGCTGAACACACCAAGTCCCTGAATATGATCCACATGCTCATGCGTAATCAGGATGCCTTCCAGTTCATCTCCTTTTATCTCCAATTTTGCCAGCCCTTCTTCTATCCTTTTTTTGCTGATACCGGTATCAACCAGAAGATGTGTCTGATCATCTCCTACATAGATGCAGTTTCCACTGCTTCCACTTGCAATACTGCATAATCTCATATTAAATATTATCTGCCTTTCTATAAGTCTTCTATGATCTTATTCAGCTGGATCTTTGTCTCTTCAAACTGTCCGCTGTTATCGATCACCCGGTCACAGTGACGCATGAACAGATCTTTCGGAAGTTGTGCTTCGAAAATCTGATCCACTTTACAGTCCTCATATCCTCTTGCATATTTCAGACGTTTTCTGCGGATCGAATCTTCCACATACACATACCAAAGTTCATCACAGATCTCCTCATAATGATCCTCGATCAGAAGTGCTCCTTCAATCAGCATCAGATTCGTACTTTTGCGTTCTTCTCTTGCAATCTTCTTCTGAATTTCTTCTTTTACTTTTGGATGTACAATCCCATTCAGTACAGAAAGTTCAACCCTGTCGGCAAAAACAATGTCTGAAAGCTTTGTCCGGTCCAACTCTCCTTTTTCATCCAGAATTTTCTCTCCGAAATGTGCAACAATTTCATCAAAGCATTCTGTTCCTTTTTTCTGCAGTTTCTTTCCTACTTCATCTGCCATACAAATAGTCGCACCATATTTATTATTCAGATATTCCAAAATCTGTGTTTTCCCTGCGCCTACTCCTCCGGTAATTCCTATAATCTTCATCTCTCACACCTCTTATTTTGCTTCGTACCAGTTCACTCCTGTATGCATGTCTATTTCAAGCGGCACCTTTAATTTGGCCGCATGCTCCATCTCTTCTTTTAAAATCTTTTGAACTGCTTCCAGTTCCGGTTCGTATGCTTCTATCAGAAGTTCATCATGCACCTGTAAGACAAGTCTTGATTTCATCTTCTGTTTTTTCAGTTTCTGATTCACCCGGATCATTGCAATCTTTATGATATCTGCTGCCGCTCCCTGAATCGGAGAATTCATTGCCACCCGCTCTCCGAACGAACGTTGCATGAAATTACTGGAAGAAAGCTCCGGAACCGGACGTCTTCTTCCGAACAGTGTTACCACATACCCTTCTTCTTTTGCATGTGTCACTGCATGATCCAGAAATGTCTTGATTCCCGGATAGGTTGCAAAATAATCATCAATATATTTTGCAGCCTCTTTTCGTGTAATGCTCAGATCCTGACTCAGTCCAAATGAACTGATTCCATACACAATACCGAAATTTACGGCTTTTGCATTCCTTCTCTGCTGCGGAGTCACCTCATCAAACGGTATATGAAATACCTGCGATGCTGTAATACGGTGAATGTCACTTTGTTCTTTATATGCCCGGATCAGATGCTCATCTCCGGAACAATGTGCCAATACGCGAAGTTCGATCTGTGAATAATCGGCATCCACGAACCGGTATCCATCTTCCGGAATGAATACTTTACGGATCAGGCGGCCAAGCTCCATCCGCACCGGAATATTCTGAAGATTTGGTTCTGTACTGCTGATTCTTCCGGTTGCCGTGATCGTCTGATTGAATTTTCCATGAATCCTTCCATCATCCTGAATATAATTTGCCAGTCCGTCCGCATATGTGGATTTGAGCTTTGTATACTGTCTGTATTCCAAAATCTTTGCAACTACCGGATGTTCCGGCGCCAGTTTTTCAAGAACATCTGCAGCAGTGGAATAACCCGTCTTTGTCTTTCGCCCACCCGGAAGCTTCATATTTTCAAACAATACCACACCCAGCTGTTTTGGCGAATTAATATTAAATGTTTCGCCAGCCTCTTCGTAGATCTCCTTTTCCAGATCACCGATCTTGCCGGCGAGCTGATTGCCATACTGTTTTAATGCTTCTGCCTCAACACGGATACCATTCTGCTCCATATCGAACAATGTAAATACCAGCGGCATCTCAATTTCCCGGAACAAGGTATCCATCTTCGTATCCGCTAATTTCCGGCTCAGGACTTCTACTGATGCATAATTTGTATAAGCTTCATAGCAGGCCTTTATTTCCTGATCTGCCTTTTCATCAACCATCAGGTCCAGATGTTCTCTCGCAACATCTTCCCATGTATAATTATTCTTAAGTGGATTCAGCAGATATGCAGCCACACTCACATCAAAACAATTTTCCGGTTTCCGGATCTTAATCTGATCCATTGATTCTTTCAGATGAAACATCGAAAATGTATCTGTCGTTTCTGCCACATCTGCAAGCTTTTCCAAAAGCCATTCTCCTGATATATCATTCCCGGTTTTTATACAAAAGCCTGCTTCATTTGAGAAGCACAGACCGATACCTCCGAGTCCGGCCTGATCTGCAAATAACGGCAATACATTTTCCATATCTTTAAAAAGTACTGTTCCTGTCGTCTGTGCCTTTTCAGCCTTTGCAAAAATCTCTTCTGCCTCTCTTTTTGAAGTGATAATCCTGAAACCATCCTCGATCTTATTTGCCGGTGCCGCAACATCGAATCTGGAAAGAAGATTTTTAAACTCTAGTTTCTGAAAGAAGACATATGCTTCCTCAGTGTATATGTTACCCAGTTTTGCTTCTGAAAGTTCATATGAAAACTCAGCATTCACATTGATTGTTGCAAGTTCTTTGCTGAGCACCGCAAGATCCCAGTATTCATTTAATGATTTAGACGCTCTCGGCGGCTTCAGTTCTTCCACATAATCGTGCGCCGTTTCTATCGAGTGATACTGTGTAATGATCTTTGTCGCTGTCTTTTCCCCGATACCAGGAACTCCCGGAATATTATCTGCCGTGTCGCCCATTAACGCTTTCAGATCGATGAATTCTTCCGGTGTCACCTGATAGCGTTCAAAAACATCTTTGGCATAATAATCTTCTATCTCCGTTCTGCCCTGCTTCGTCTTCGGAATTCGGATCTTTACATGCTCAGTCGCCAGCTGCAACAAATCACGGTCTCCGGAAATAACCACAACTTCCATATCCTTGCGCTCACAACGCTTGGAAAGTGTACCGATCAGGTCATCGGCCTCCAGACCCGCACATTCGATCGTCTTCACTCCCATTGCCTGAAGCACTTCTTTGATCACAGGAACCTGCTGCCTTAGTTCATCAGCCATCGGCTTTCTGGTGCCTTTATATTCTGCATACATTTTATGTCTGAAAGTCGGAGCATGGACATCAAATGCCACCGTCAGATAGTCTGGTTTTTCTTCTTCCAGAAGTTTAAACATAATCGTCAGAAATCCATATATTGCATTTGTATGAAGGCCTTCTGCATTCGTCAGATCCGGCAGCCCGTAAAAGGCGCGGTTCAAAATACTGTGGCCATCTATCAGAACAATTTTACTGCTCATTTTATCTCTCCACCTAAATAGTTCATTTTCTTATAAAATCACTATCTTACTATACACCAATTTGCTTCTTTTTAAAAGGCTAATTTTTACTCCTACTTATTCTTCCCTTATCTGTCACATTCACCTTTTCTTTTTTTTAAAAAAAGATTGACAGACGATACATTTATAGTTATAATTTATTTTGTTATGTGAACAACACATATGCGGATATGGCGGAATGGCAGACGCACAAGACTCAAAATCTTGCGGAGGTGACTTCGTGTGGGTTCAAGTCCCACTATCCGCATTCAAAAAACCCAGTAAAATCAAGGGGTTTAACGATTAGAGACATTTACTTTTCTTACTATTTTTGTTACTATGTTTTCGTAAGAAGTAGATGTTTCTTTTTTTATACAAAAAGCACTAACAGAAGATTCTATTTTCTTCCGCTAGTGCTTAACTTTCATCAATCCCGTTTTTTTCTATAAATTGCAATTCCGGCCGCAACCGCTGTTCCCAGAGATCCAAGCGTCAACATCCATAAAAATGTATGATTTTCCACTCCTGTCTTCGGTGATTTACGGATGGATGAAGATGGTTTCGGATTGTCTGTGTTGATTTTCGGCGATACTGCAGATTTTTCATTATTCTTATATATAATTGTCTGATCCGCATTATCTATATTCGCTTCATCTGCAATCAGATGATCTTCCTCATCATACAGATTCTCAAATACCACAACCGCTTTCCCGCCCAATTCACGTGCATCAAGTTCGAATGTCATTTCAACTGTTCCTGCTGATTTTTCCGGCGTAAATGTTGTTCTGCCTGTGATTTTTCTGTTGTTTTTATCTGTCATTTCTTTCCCGTCTGCTTTATCCATCAAAACGCCTTTTAATATGTAAGTTTCGCCAGGCAGCAGATTTTCATAAGACACCTGATCTATGATTGTCTGCTTTTCTCTTGCATCTCCTTCCTGCGTCTTTGACTTTTTATCCATAGCTTTTGTACCAATCTTCGGGAAATAAATACTTTGTTCTTTTGCCTCCGGATTTTTATGTTCTGCGATGCTTTTTCCGTCTATTTTAATCTCTTCATATATGACTGCCGTTTTTCCCGACAGATCAGTTCCATTGATTTCAAATGCAATTTCAATACTGCCATCTGCCTTTTCCGGAATAAATTCCTGCTGTTTTTCTTCACTCAACCGCTGTTCTGTCTCCTTCTCGACTACCGTTCCATGTAATGTGTAGGTTTCACCAGGCAGTAGATTCCTGTATTCTATCGTATCTGTAAGTTCTACATATTCACCGGCATATGCATGATGTGTCCCTGTATTTTTGTCAGAAGCCGTTGTTCCTGCTGCCGGCACATGGATTGTCTGATCTTCATCTTCCAGATCTGTATGTACTGCATATAATTTATCACCATAATATAATTTTTCAAATGCGACCAATGTCTTTCCTGCAAGATTACTTCCATCAAACACAAATTCTACTTCCGCTGTTCCGTCTTTTCCTTCTGCAACAAATTCTACACTTTCTGTTATCTTTCTGCCAGACGCACTTCTTGCTGCTTTTCCTGTTTCCTTATCCATTAACGTTCCGGTAATCTTGTATTTTTTCCCTTTTTTCAGATTATGATATTCTACCGTATCTATAATCCGCATATCTTTCTCAGCTTTTACCATCTTCATATCTGTTACTTCGTCTTTTACAGAAGTTTTTAATTTTGGAAAATGAATCATCTGATCTGCATCTTCCAGATCCTTATGCACTGCGATCACTGTATTATCCAACATGCATTCTTCAAATATTGTAATACTTTTTCCGGCCAGAGACTTTGCAGCAAATTCAAATTTCACTTCCACGCTGCCTTCGGCTGTCTTCGGCTTAAATCTCTTAGAAGCAGTAATATTTCTGTTTTCGCCATCCAGAATCATTTCCCCTGTTTTCCTGTCCATCAATGTACCCTTCATGACATATTCCTGCCCTTTTTTCAAACCTGTATAAGTGACGGTATCTATGATCGTTACTTTTTCATCTGCATTTGAATAATGTGTTCCGGTTGCTTCATCTTTTGCTGATGTTGCAATTGTAAGATCTGGATTAAGTATTGTCCCAAGATCAACAACATACCGGTCCCTGGAAATACGGAATGTTCCTTTATACAGAACTTTATCTACATTTTCTTCACAGCGAAGTTCTTCCAGCTGATAGGTATCATAAGGAAATGCACCATATGCATCATTTACCTCTACACTTTCTCCGTTACTGTTCGTTCCAAACCACACACCACTTTCAGATTGTCCGCTATTGGTATCTTTGCTGTGTTTCGTATAATCAGATGCCGATGAAAAATATCCATTTTCGTCTGTCATGATCCGGTGACATTCCCCCGTCGTTACCGATGTGATCTGAAACGGAATTCCTGCCATTGCCATCTGTGTTTCTTCATCTTTTTTCTGAAATTCAATATCCCCTCTACATATACGGTCTGCTATTTTATAGTTGTTTCCACCCTGTATATTGGTCTGATTTCCATTCTGAACGATCTGTGTCAGGTAATAATTTTCTGCAAGTTTTCCGTTATCTCCTTCTATATAAGCCTTTTCCAGCATATATCCTTTTGGCGCTTTGGTTTCTTCAATGCTGACTGTTCCAAGCGGAAGCACCGGCTTATCTCCATTTTCTGCATAATAAAAATCATCACCGGATATCTGATACTCTTTTCCCAGTTTACTTCTGCAGACGTCATTCTCCTTTTTGGTACGTAACACCCATACTTTCGAAGGTTTTTCAGGCAAAGATTCCTGCGTATATCTGCCTGCATAAAAGCGTACTGTAAACTCTGCACCTTCCAGGCTTCCACCGCCAAGTGCTTTTCCCTCTTTGCTCTCCTGATCGATTTTATCCAGGAGCAATTCTATATCTGAATACACCGGTACATCCTTCACATTTACTTCTGCTGTCTGTCCGGATGTAACTGTTACCGGATATATCCTCTCATCCAGTTTATATCCTTTTGGTGCTTTCTTTTCTTTTACATAATACATACCTTCTTCTAATTCCAGCGTATTAGACTCTCCGTTTTTATCCGTTGTAAATACAGCGTTTTCTCTCGTTGCGCCACGATCTGAATAGACTCCGTAGGCTGCACCTTCCAAAGAATATTCTGCATTACCATCTGTAAGCGTTGTCAGTGTCTTTCCTTTTTTTAACTTTGCATAACCGTTGTAACTGCGGTGTATGACGGCAGTTCCGCTGACTCTCTGATACCCGATCAGCCTGCCGCTGCTGTCTTTTGTCACGCCATCCGTTGCCCCATTCACACTCGTACAGTATAAGTTTCCTGTAACTTCTCCCGTTGCTTTATTCACTGCAGTGATGGTGTATTTATAGGTGCATTCCTGCCCTGTATATGGCGCAGCAGCCGTATGATCCGCACACCCTCCGTTTGCAGTAACGCCGGCAAGGATTCCGGTAAATCCGCCCATGGTTACCCCGTGTACCGTATGACCGTTTCCACCATTCACAGCCGTGACCACACAATTTCCGGTAAATACATCCCCTACTTCCGGCTTTTGTTGATTTCCCCGCGCCTGTACCATTCTTCTTGAATATACACTGCTTCTTCCTGCTTCTTCCCCGAATGTTATGACTACTTTCTTGTTCATACCCATAGCTGTAATATCACGCCAGTAACTCTTCCCCTCTGTCACCGAAGTGTCTTCCAGCTCGTATCTGCCTTCTTCATCAAGTATCTTCATGCTGATCCTGGTGTCTTCTTCTGCATCCGATTGTACACGTATACACATTCCATCAGGCACTGTTATTTCACTGCCTGATTGGACCGTTCTTATACAATCCTCTACATCTGTTACTGTTACGGAACCTTCTCCTACAACTTCAAAACTCAACTTCCTTGCCGGATTTTCCGCATTCACACTGGTCTGTGACACGCCAAACGCAGAGACCTGACATAGCAGTATCCCTGCCAGTAACGAAGCTATCGTTTTCTTACTTTTTTGAATCTTCGTCATACAATTCCTCTCTTTCTTGTTATTTATATTAATCCGACCGTTGTAAATACCTCCTTTCCATGTCAAACACAACGTAAAATCTGTCAGATTATTCCATATTCACTTGGATAGATTATAAATGGGTTGTCTGGCAACGTCATATGAGAAGCATGACCTGCCTTTTGATCATTTATCTGAAATTAAATAAGACCGAACAACAGAATGTTATTCAATTATTTTTGTATATAATACAACACAGATTCCAGGGATGTCAATCCCCAAAACCTGTGTTTTACATAGTTTTTAATTCATATTTTGTTTACCGGAACCTAAAGCTGATTCTGCGGGAACAATGCATCATCTACTGCCGTGAGATCATCATTCGGAATATAATATGCTCCGTCTTTATTCACCTTTACGTGAACTTCTTTTTCCATCTTATCGCCATACGTCGGGTCAGCGAGTTTTGCACTCATAATTTCATACATCTTCCGCATAATCGCCTCATTAAGCTCTTCATCTGATGGAATTGTTTCTACATTCGAATATGTGTCTGTCACCCATTGATCAAGCTCATCTGATACAGTAGAAAATGCCGTAAACGGACACACTTCAACAGTTACAGTAAATTCATCATCTTCTGTTTCTTTTGCTTCTTTCACTTTATAATTTGCACTCTTTAACATTTTTTCAAACATCGAACGATAGTCCGCTTTTAATTCATCTGATACACCGGTGTCATCAAAGCCGGCTTCTTTCATAATTGTATCAAGATTTGTCTCGTATTCTTTTTTGGCTTCTTTTTCTGTCGTCTCTGTTATCTCGGCATACTTCTTAACTTCTGCTTTGTATCCACAATCCAAGGCAGACTGTACATAATCCATTGCATCGTCCGTTGTCATACCTCCACATCCGCATAACAGTAACATCACTCCGGCCAGCACCAGCGCCAGTACACCATGTTTTTTCATTTTATTGCCTCCTCCTAAAAAATGATAGTGCCCGTTTCTTAATTGAAAGGACACTATCATTATATCTAAACCCGATTTTTTCCACAACTATTTTTCAATCAGTTTTTTTCCGATATCAAAGCAGTCGAATGTTGCGAAATAATCAGCCGGTGTTTCTGCTCTTCTGATCAGTTGTGTAGTCCCGTCTTCTTTCAGAAGCACTTCGGCAGATTTTAATTTTCCATTGTAATTATATCCCATAGAGAAGCCATGTGCTCCCGTATCATGAATTACCAGCACATCACCCATATCAATCTTCGGAAGCATACGGTCGATTGCAAATTTATCATTGTTTTCACACAACGATCCTGTTATATCATATTTGTGATCGCAAGGTGCATTTTCTTTACCCATTACAGTAATGTGATGATAAGCTCCGTACATAGCAGGACGCATCAGGTTAACTGCACATGCATCTACACCAATATATTCTTTGTGTGTATGCTTTTCATGAATTGCCGTTGTAACCAGGCATCCGTAAGGTCCCATCATAAAACGTCCCATCTCTGTATAGATTGCCACATCGCCCATACCGGCAGGTACCAGTACTTCTTCATATACGCGGCGCACACCATCACCAATCGCACGGATATCATTTGGCTCCTGATCTGGTTTATAAGGGATACCTACACCACCGGACAGGTTAATGAATTTGATATGTACACCTGTTTCTTTCTGAAGCTTTACTGCAACTTCGAACAGAACTTTCGCAAGCATCGGATAATACTCATTGGTTACTGTATTACTTGCAAGGAATGCATGAATGCCGAATTCTTTGGCACCTTTTTCCTTTAAAATCTTAAATGCATCAAATAACTGTTCTGTTGTCATTCCATATTTCGCATCTCCCGGATTATCCATGATGTCATTACTGATCTTGAACATTCCACCCGGATTGTAGCGGCAGCTGATCGTCTCCGGAATATGTCCGATTGCTTCTTCAAGAAAATCAATGTGTGTGATATCATCCAGATTGATGATTGCATTCAGCTTGTCTGCCAGTACAAATTCCTCTGCCGGAGTATCATTCGAAGAAAACATGATATCTTCTCCTGTTGCCCCGATCGCATCGGAAAGCATCAGCTCTGTATAGGAAGAACAGTCACATCCGCATCCATACTCTCTTAAAATATTGATCAGAAACGGATTTGGCGTTGCCTTTACCGCAAAATACTCTCTGTATCCTTTATTCCACGAAAATGCTTCTTTTAAAGCTTTCATATTCTCACGGATTCCTTTTTCGTCATATAAATGAAACGGTGTCGGATAAATTTTAATAATCTCGTCTAACTGTGCTTTTGTTACAAATGGTTCTTTTTTCATCAATCCTTGTTCTCCTCTCGTATAGATAATAACTTTATCTCATTCGCAAGTGCTGTTTTGTACAATTCTACAAAGTTTTTCTGTCCGGAATAGAGACATGTATTCATACTCCCCTCTCCGTATTCACCTGTCAGTACATATTTCGAATCGGCAATGATTCCTATCTGCATTCCTCTGTTTTCTCCAAAATATACTTTTGCATTGTGAAAGGTCGCCGGTTGATCGGTGATGATCACCACTTTTTTTCTTTCTTCCATCAATGTATCAAGCTCCCGGATCAGAAGCAGCAGATAATTTCTTGTACAACTGATATAGACTCTTTGATCAACCTGAGATAACAGATTCTTTATCTTATTCAGTATATTCTCTGCACCTTCAATTGTAATGTATCCTTCTACATACGCTTTCTCCGTCGGCATATGTTCCTGCAGCCATTTTCCGGATTCCTCCAGCTTACGGATACGATTCTTACAGAATTCGTTAAGCGGGACAGGCACATATTTTCTGGTACTGGCCTCTTCTACAAGGTAAGCCGCACCTTTCTCTGTCATACTAGCCAGAGAATTATATGCATTGGATCTGGATATTCCGGTCTGTTTAGCAACTTCGTATCCAGTTACCTTTCCCTCTGTCAGCAGGCACTGATAAATGCTTGCTTCTTGTCTTGTGAGTCCGAATTCCATCAGGCGCTCTGTAAATGATGTCTGTTCCATCTTCGTCATCCACCTTTTGGTTCTTTAGTAGTTCTCTACAGGAACACTATAAGTGAATTTTCGCTGTATGTCAAGGAGAAACTTTCTCAAAAACATGCAAAAAAACCAGAAAGCCCAGGCTGATTCAGCCTCGTTGCTTTCTGGTTCTTTATAAGCAGTCCTGCTTATTTACTATTTTTATTTTCTGTCATCTACCATCGCAATTCTCATCATGTTACTTACTGTTCTGTTCTCAGATACATTTGTAGATGGAATTCCAAGCGTTAATACAACCATGTCTCCTGCTTCTGCAAGCTTCTTTGCACAGATCAGATCGATTGCCGTATCACAGATATCTTCTGTTGTATATACAGCAACTGATTTCAGCGGCATAACTCCCCAGTTGATCTGCATTCTTCTCAGTGTTGCCTCATCCGGGCTGATACCGATAATACCTGTCTTAGGTTTGAACTTAGATACAACTCTTGCCGTAGCACCTGATACAGTTGGTGTTACGATACATTTAGCACGAAGATTATTAGCCGTTGTTACTGTTGCATTTGCAAGTGCGCTGGATGCACTCTTAAGTCTGTGTTCTCCTGCTTTTCTAAGGATCATATCATAATCCAGATGCTCCTCTGTATTTTCAACAATATGAACCATCATCTGTAAAGCTTCTAACGGATATTTACCCTGAGCTGTCTCTCCGGAAAGCATGACTGCATCTGTTCCGTCATATACCGCATTGGCAACATCTGTAACCTCCGCTCTTGTAGGACGTGGATTACGCATCATAGAATCAAGCATCTGTGTAGCTGTGATAACCGGTTTAAAGTTATCGTTACATTTCTGGATAATTGTCTTCTGAAGGTATGGAACTTCCTCTGCCGGAATTTCAACACCAAGATCTCCTCTGGCTACCATGATTCCGTCTGCGCAACGGATAATCTCATCAATATTCTTGATTGCTTCAAAGTTCTCGATTTTTGCAATTACAGGAATATACGGAGCCTTACATTCTCTTAAGAATGATTTGATCTCCAGAATACATTCTGCATTTCTGACAAATGAAGCTGCAATAAAATCTACACCCTGCTCCACACCGAATTTCAGGTCATCACGGTCTTTATCTGTGATAGCTGGAAGACGGATCGCAACGTTTGGTACATTAACACCTTTCTTTTCCCCGAGCTCGCCGCCATTGACAATTTCACAATTGATGTTATTTCCCTTTTTATCTTTTACTTTCAGTTCAATCAGACCATCATCGATCAGGATCGTACTTCCGGCTTTGACATCTTCTACCAGACCTTTGTATGTAATAGAAACAATCTTGTTATCTCCGACAATCTCGTCTGTTGTCAGGGTAAATGTCTCTCCTGCTTCAAGCTGTACTTTCTTTCCATCTTTTAATACACCTGTACGGATCTCAGGTCCTTTTGTATCCAGAAGAATTGCGATCGGTTTGTTTTCTTCTTCACGAATCTTCTTTAACATATCCATACGGCCCTTCTGTTCTTCATGATCACCGTGTGAAAAGTTAAATCTTGCAATGTCCATTCCATTCTGAACTAACTTTCTCATCATGGTTTCATCATTTGTATTTGGTCCCATTGTACAGATAATTTTTGTTTTTTTCATATTTCTCCTATTCCTCTCTTAATTATTTAACATGTGTATGTGTGAACAAATGATCCTGGCAATATTCATAATTGCCATTACATTTTGAACAATACCGGAATTCCAGATTCGGATCATCCAGTTCTGTTCTTCCGCAGACTGCACATCTGTGTTTTGCCCCATTTGCATAGCTGTTTACCGGTCTTTCCGCATGTCTCATCTTGCGTTTGAAATCATTCTTTCTTTTCATCTGACCTGGTGTGTAAGGCTTCATATTACGTGAACTCAGGAAAAAAATGATAAAGTTCAGTATTGAGATAAATGCTGCAAGCGCATTCGCCTTATAATATATACCGAAAACACCTCCGCCGTAGGCCGGAAGAAAAGCCTGCACAATCGCATAGATAAAATACAAGCCATCAAGTATAGCCAGCCATTTAATCTTAATCGGAATAACGAAAAATAATAACAGCTGGATATCTGGATACAGTGCTGCAAATGCAAAGAATAACGATAAATTCAGATACCATGTATCCATCGGTAACACAGTGCCTGTCAGTAAATATGCCAGTATGGCTCCCAGTACAATAAAGAGCATTCCCGAAAAGAAATACAGATTAAAACGAAACGCCCCCCACGCTGCCTCTAACTGCTTCCCTATCATATAATAGAGATACAATGCAAATGCAATAAAGATCAGACTGTCAGACGGAGGCTGGATAATAAATGTAACAATTCTCCATATCTGCCCCTGGAGAATCTTGCTGGCATCCAGACTTAAGAACTGGCTATAGAACGTCGGGTTAATCAACTCCAGCGCAAATCCGGCTGCATATAATATTATAATATATGTGATCAAATTTGGAATAGCATATCTGCTAAATTTCCGTTCAAGTTTATCTAACCAATTGTTCATATAACTGCTCCTTTACGTTTATTCTCACACTGTAGATATTCTACCTTCCCAACTGATATTTGTCAATTGTGCCAAGTAAAGTTCATCTCTTTTTAACATATCTTCAACATTTGTTAATTGTCTTTTGAGAACTTTTGTCGTATAATGTTACAGGTTGCAATTAAGCAAAATGCATTTAATAAGAAGAAAGACATATAGATCAACATGATAAGGAGTTACATAATATGAATCAAAAAGAATTATACGCACTTGGTATCGACATCGGTTCTACAACCGTAAAGATTGCCATATTAGATGAGAATAATGAAGTGGTATTTTCTGATTATGAGAGGCATTTCGCGAACATCCAGGAAACTCTTTCCGATCTGTTAGGAAGAGCGGTACATAAATTAGGTCCTGTCCATGCATCACCGGTCATTACCGGTTCCGGCGGACTGACTCTTGCGAAACATCTTGGTGTACCGTTTGTACAGGAAGTGATCGCTGTATCTACTGCTCTCCAGGACTATGCACCTCAGACAGACGTTGCTATCGAACTCGGCGGGGAAGATGCCAAGATTATCTACTTTGAAGGTGGTAATGTAGAGCAGCGTATGAACGGCGTCTGTGCCGGTGGTACAGGATCCTTCATCGATCAGATGGCATCTCTTTTACAGACTGACGCCTCCGGACTGAACGAATATGCAAAAAATTATAAAGCTCTCTATACCATTGCTGCACGATGTGGTGTATTTGCCAAGACGGATATCCAGCCTCTGATCAATGATGGTGCTGCCAAAGAAGACCTTGCTGCTTCTATATTCCAGGCAGTTGTCAACCAGACTATCAGCGGACTGGCCTGTGGTAAACCAATCCGCGGACATGTTGCATTCTTAGGAGGACCTCTTCATTTCCTCTCTGAACTGCGCGAAGCTTTCATCCGCACACTGAAGCTGGACGATGAACACATCATCGCCCCGACACATTCCCATCTGTTTGCAGCAGCCGGTTCTGCTCTGAATTCAAAGAAAGATCTGGACGTGCCTCTCATTGATATGCAGCACCGTCTGGAAGGAAAGATCAAAATGGAATTCGAAGTGGATCGTATGGAGCCGCTGTTTGCAACGGAAGCAGATTTTAAAGAATTCGAAAACCGTCATGCAAAACATCAGGTACCTGTGAAGGATCTTGCCACTTATCAGGGAAAAGCATTCCTTGGTATTGATGCAGGTTCCACCACAACCAAAGCTGCCCTGGTAGGCGAAGACGGTACTTTATTATATTCTTTCTATCATAATAATGAAGGAGATCCTCTTGGTACAACGATCTCTGCCATCAAAGACATTTACAGTAAACTGCCGGAAGGCGTGGAGATTGTTCACTCCTGCTCTACCGGCTATGGTGAGGCACTGATCAAAGCTGCCCTCCTGTTAGACGAAGGAGAGGTAGAGACAGTTTCTCATTACTATGCCGCATCCTTCTTTGAACCGGATGTAGACTGTATCCTGGATATCGGAGGCCAGGATATGAAATGTATCAAGATCAAGAATCAGACGGTTGACAGCGTACAATTGAATGAAGCATGTTCATCCGGATGCGGTTCTTTTATTGAAACATTTGCAAAATCTCTAAATTATACGGTAGAAGATTTTGCTCATGAAGCATTATTTGCCAAAAACCCGATTGACCTTGGTACCCGCTGTACTGTTTTCATGAATTCAAAAGTAAAACAGGCTCAGAAAGAGGGTGCGGAGGTTGCAGATATTTCAGCCGGTCTTGCTTACTCCGTAATCAAGAACGCATTATTTAAAGTTATCAAGGTGTCCGATGCATCTGAACTCGGTAAACACATCGTTGTTCAGGGAGGAACATTCTACAACAACGCTGTACTGCGGAGCTTTGAAAAGATCGCCAACTGCGAAGCCATTCGTCCGGATATTGCCGGTATCATGGGCGCATTCGGTGCTGCACTGATCGCACGTGAGCGTTACGTTGACTGCGAAGGTACAACCATGCTTTCCATCGAAGATATTGAAGCCATGGAATATTCTACTACTATGACAAAATGCAAGGGATGTACGAATAACTGCCGCCTGACGATCAATCATTTCAGCGGCGGACGTAAGTTCATCACAGGTAACCGTTGTGAACGTGGTCTCGGGAAACAGAAAACAACTAACAAGCTTCCGAACTTATTTGAATATAAATTAAAACGCTATTTTGATTATGAACCATTGGCAGAGGAAAATGCTCCTCGCGGAATCATTGGTATTCCTCGTGTACTGAACATGTACGAGAATTATCCGTTCTGGTTCACATTCTTTAATGAACTGGGATTTCGGGTTGTTCTTTCTCCTGTGTCAAACCGCAAGGTATACGAACTGGGAATTGATTCCATCCCAAGTGAATCCGAATGTTATCCGGCAAAGCTGGCACACGGACATGTACAATGGCTGATCAACAACGGTATCCACACCATCTTTTATCCTAGCATTCCATATGAGAGGAATGAATTTGCGGAAGCCAATAACCATTACAACTGTCCGATCGTAACTTCCTACCCGGAAAATATCAAGAATAACATTGATGCAATTGTTCACGGAGAAGTAGATTTTCTTCATCCATTTATTTCTTTTGCCAGCGAAGACACCATCTCTTACCGGCTGGTTGATGAATTATCTGGAAAGTTCCATATCCCAGCTGACGAGATCAAAAAAGCAACGCATACTGCCTGGGAAGAACTCGCCGCCTGCAGAAAAGATATGCAGAAAAAAGGCGAAGAGACGATCAGGTTCTTAAACGAAACCGGAAACCGTGGTATTGTTCTTGCAGGACGTCCATATCATATTGATCCGGAAGTAAACCATGGTATTCCAGAACTGATCAATTCTTATAATATTGCAGTTCTGACGGAAGATTCCATCTCCCACTTAAATCCTGCCGAGCATCCGCTCAATGTTATGGACCAGTGGATGTATCATTCCCGTCTGTATGCCGCAGCAAACTACGTAAAGACGGTAGACAACCTGGATCTGATCCAATTAAATTCTTTCGGATGTGGTTTGGATGCCGTTACAACCGATCAGGTGGCATCAATACTGAATGACTCTGACAAGATCTACACCTCTTTAAAAATCGATGAGGTTAATAACTTAGGCGCCGCAAGAATCCGTGTCAGATCACTGCTTGCCGCAATCCGTGTCAGAGAGAAACGTGGGGAAAAACGTACCATTCATTCTTCTGCAATAAAAAAGGTCGTATTCACCAAAGAAATGCGTAAGAATTATACAATTCTCTGCCCACAGATGTCTCCCATCCATTTCGAGCTTCTGGAGCCTGCATTCAACGCATCCGGATATAACCTTCAGGTATTGCCTAATGACAACAAACAGGCTGTAGACGTAGGCCTGAAATATGTAAACAATGATGCCTGCTATCCATCTCTGATGGTAGTCGGTCAGATCATGGAAGCAATTCTTTCCGGTAAATATGATACAGATAAAATCGCTGTGATCATCAGTCAGACCGGCGGTGGATGCCGTGCTTCCAACTACATCGGATTCATCCGCCGTGCTCTTAAGAAGGCCGGATACGGAAATATTCCGGTTATCTCCATCAACTTAAGCGGTCTGGAAGACAATCCGGGATTCAAGCTGACTCCGAAGCTGATCTTACGAGGCATCTATGGTGCTATATTCGGTGACATTTTTATGAAATGTGTATACCGTCTGCGTCCATATGAAGCAGTTACCGGATCTGTCAATGCAATGCACAGAAAATGGGTGAAAGTATGCCAGGACTTCTTGTCTAACGGCTACCCGAGCAGGCGTAAATTCAAACGTCTCTGCCGCGAGATCATTGGAGATTTTGACAACAACATTGAATTACTGGACATTAAGAAACCTCGTGTCGGCGTTGTCGGCGAAATTCTCGTCAAATTCCTTCCGGCTGCCAATAACTACCTGGTAGACCTCCTGGAAAGTGAAGGAGCCGAAGCTGTTGTCCCGGAGCTCCTGGACTTCCTGCTCTACTGCTTCT